>Ga0307942_1003169_pt1:2500-13326 | contig 13326 bp, 15 predicted proteins | sample OrgLakmetagen175_FD_201846 | JGI IMG/M metagenome (GOLD analysis project Ga0307942, IMG submission 201846) | Saline water microbial communities from Organic Lake, Antarctica - #175 | ecosystem: Environmental > Aquatic > Non-marine Saline and Alkaline > Saline | place: Antarctica...
AACACACACGCACACACACGCGCGCACACACACACATTCGCACACGCACACACACACACACATGCACACACACACACATCCGCACACGCACACGCACGCACGCACACGCACGCACACAGCAATTAAATAAGCAAGACGTATTTGTTCTCATTGGCATACGCAGACGTGGCGCTGTCCGCCGTGTCAATCCTCACCCTTAGTCTTGTGTGCTCGACCTGGCATTCTGGTGCGCGCGTGTGTTTAGATAATGTAGACCTTAGTCTTGTGTGCTCGACCTGACATTCTGGTGCGCGCGTGTTTATAGATAATGTAGACCTTGGTCTGTGTGCTCGACCTGGCATTCTGGTGCACGCGTGATTTTAGAGGGCTGCCGACGAAGTTGTTCAATTATGTTGTTAACCCTGGCATTCTGGTGCGTGCGTGTGTTTTTAGATAGTGCAGACCTTAGTCTTGTGTGCTCGACCTGGCATTCTGGTGCGCGCGTGTTTTTAGATAGTGCAGATCTTAGTCTTATGTGCTCGACCTGGCATGCTAGTGCGCGCGTGTTTTTAGATAATGTAGGTTTAAGTCTTGTGTGCTCGACCTGGCATTCTGGTGCGCGCGTGTTTTTAGAGGGCTGCTGACGAAGTTGTTCCAATATGTTGCTAGAATTGGCATTCTGGTGCACGCGTGTTTTTAGAGAGCTGCCGACGAAGTTTTTCAGTTTTGTTGTTGGACCTGGCATTTTGGTACGTGCATTTTTTAGATATTGCAGATCTTCTTTAGATGGACCTTGCATTTCGGTGCGTGCGTGTTTCTGGAGAGCTGCCGACCAAGATATTGAATCACGTTGTTGAGTTCGACTTGTGCTTAACCTGGCCTTCTGGCACTCGTTCCTGTGAGTGCTCATCATTTTAATGCTGCAAAGAAGTTTGAGGCTTGAAGAGGCGTGAAGCATGGACCTCTGGTGGGGTTGAATCCAAACATACAGCTATGTATACATATCTATGTCGTATCTATGTCGTATCTATGTCGTATACATATCTATGTCGTATCTTTGTCGTATACATATCTATGCGTGTGTACATATATACATGTATAGTGTGCTTAGTACCCAGTCTTAGTGCCCAGTGCGTGCGTCTGACTAAGGCGAACTGACTGAAACGTGCCCGTGAGTGCTCGTGTTTTCGAGCGAGGATATGAATTGTACAGCCTGACTAAGGGTAGCGGCAGAATTGTGCTCTGTGAGTGCACGTGCCTGTGTGTGTGTGCTTTTGTGTGTGTGCACGTTTGAGGGTTTCATGTTTCATCACAGTCTGACCGAGGGCGTAAAGTCAGCTAGTCCAGGTGACGCGAGCTTTTACAACTGACTGAAATGTGCTTGTGGGTGCATGAGTGTTTGCATGTGCGTACTATGGGGTGTATGTGTGTGCGTGTGTGTGTGTATGTGTATGTGAGCGTGTGTATGTGAGTGTGTGTGTGTGTATCTGAGGGTGCCTGTGGGAGCCTGTTGCCGTGATTAGCTGGCAAGTGCACTGACCAGCTGTAATCTGCCGGCAAGTGCAATGATTGGCAAGTGCACTGACCAGCTGTAATGTGATGGCAAGTGCAACGATTGGCAAGTGCACTGACCAGCTGTAATGTGATGGCAAGTGCAACGATTGGCAAGTGCACTGACCAACTGTAATCTGCTGGCAAGTGCAATGATTGGGGCTGTTCTGCCTGACTGCTAAAATTTGGGGCATGAGAAGCTGTGGCGAACGACATCTATCTTGCAATTGTGCTTTTTCGCATCTGTGCGTTCCGCAGATGTGTTTGCATCCTTTGCGCTGCTAGGCCTGCTCAGCATTTACCTGAGCAGCTTGCGCTGATGAAATGTTCCACCTTTGACTTCCGTCTCACGTGTTTGTGCCCTGCAGATGTGTTTGCATCCATCGCGCTGCTAGGCCTGCTCAGCACTTACCTGAACAGCTTGCGCTAATGATAAGTTGTTTGTTTGATACCCTTCTCACGTGTATGTGCTCTGCAGATGTGTCTGGATCCATCGCGCTACTAGGCCTGCTCAGCATTTATATGAGCAGTACGGAGCTCCTCGTTCTTGTGAGTTAAGAGATTGCATTATTCATGAGAGCGTGAGAACCCTAACACACGCGTCAACACCCTCTGTTGGCATCAAAGGGGCACAGATAGTTAAAAGAATAGACAAAGAAAGATGATGACGCATACTTTATGTACAAATATGGGTGCAGATACATATATGCATATATGAACAAATCAATAATCAGGGTATGCGTCAGTAGGCTGTGTGCAGGGATGTTTCATACAGCGTATTTGTATGGTACACTGTATCGTATTGAATGCGTATTTTACCGTATTGAACGTCCCAGTTGCCTGTATGGAACATCCCTGGCTGCGTGTAAGCATGGGGGGGAGATAAATTATGAGTAAATCATTAAATGAATTGTCAATGCCTCTCGGACAGAGACGAAAGGATTCCTTGTATGTTGCACCAAATGAGAAGCCGCTTATTGTGCCTGTGATACACACGCAATGGTAACAAAAAAAGTGACTTTCAGCCAGGTTAGATGGCCAATCGGTTGCTGGCTGGTCTCAACCAGCCACAATTTTTTCCAATTTCAGATATAAAGAGAAAAAGTTGAGTGCTCTGCTGAGAGGAAATCATAAACAAGTACCTATGCAAAAGGTGATGCGTAGTGCTGGTGCTTTACGCACGGTGCTAGAGGATTTGTTGTTGAGCTACATATCGGAGGACTTACACACCATTGGCAAGCTAACGCAATATGTACCTCAAAGTTTTGTGTTGGCTTATACTGTTGTTAACTAGGGTTGTCCAGAACTGTTTGTGACCGTACATTTGAAACATTTCCTGCAGATGATACCGTGTATGCACAGTATATATATGGTCCTGGCCAGCCCTTACAATACGGTTCTGGCCAACCCTATTGTATGCATAATGCGCAATCAGTGTTATGAGGGAAATCGGTGTACTTGAGCTCATACGCAATGATTTATCATGCAATCATGCATGCCGCCCCCCATGCTTGAATGAGTGCTGTCAGTGGCATGTAGGGGCGCCCACGGCATTCTCACACCCTCACAATTCAGTGATTACCTAATCTTCACGCAGTTCACGGTAATCTTCACGCAGTTCATCGCGCCCATAATCTTCACGCAGTTCACGTTAATCTTCACGCAGTTCACGCAGTTCACGTTAATCTTCACGCAGTTCACGTTAATCTTCACGCAGTTCACGTTCATCGCCCCCACATCCATATTGATCGACATGATTAGGCTCTCAGGGTGAGTGTGTTTGTGTGCATGTGTGCGTGCATGTGTGCCTTTCTCATACTTTTGTTTACGATCAAGTGCAGCATATCCATATTAATCAACATAATTAGGCTTTCAGGCTGAGTGTGATTGTGTGCATGTGTGCGTGTGCGTGAGTATCCAGGAATCAGCGATTTACAATAATGCTTTAAAGTAATTAATTATAGTAACAATGCATTTGATGATGCATTCATGCTTTAATGCTGCCGCTACCAAACATCCATCAGCATGCTTTTGACCTCAACTCTCCAAATCCTAAGGCTGGATGTACTCGCGTACATCAGCATGTTTTTGACCTCAACTCTCCACTTCCTAAGGCTGGATGTACTCGCGTACATGTAAGCCGTTTTTCCTACACACCACACGCATTGTGCGTAACGCACGTGTGTTTTGAATGAATGTAACACTATGGCTGTACTTCACCACTATGACCATACCCATTGTGCATGACGTGCATGTATGTCAATTGATGAAATGAACGTAACACTCTGACCGTACATCACTACTATGACCAACACTCATTGTGCATGACGTACATGTATGCCAAATGAATCATCACTTGAAACACTAGGACACGCACACACACACGCACGCACACACACACACACACGCACACACACACACACACACACACACACAGGGATGGAGTGAGCAATGGGCGTGGGTGGCTCATTTTCTTTTCGATACTTGAGATGATTGCCAAAGCTGTTGGGGCAGGCTTCTCTTACTCCTTGTATCGATCTGTGTCTGCAGGTATGGGTGTGTGTTTGTGTGTGTGTGTGTGTGTGTGTGTGTGTGTGTGTGTGTGTGTGTGGCCTCTCCTACTCCTCGGTCCGTGTCTGCAGGTATGCAAGGGACAAAGGGAGAAAAAAAGCTACGCAGGCAGTAAAAAAAACACTCCCCACATTAATTAAGGATTATGAGTCACTTTGGTACTGGGTACCGTAGAACCCTTCCACCAAAAGAAATAGATAAATAATAATGGGGATCAGGAGGGTTGCAGGCTTGACCTGAAACCGTTTCCTGTTGGGAGTTCAACAGTGCTGGAAAGGGACAAAGGTGTCCTTAATTAGTTGGATTACAAAGGCATTCGGGCCAAAGTCCTGGATTAGTTGGGTTACAAAGGCATTCGGGCCAAAGTCCTGGATTAGTTGGGTTACAAAGGCATTCAGGACTAAGGTCCTGGATTAGTTGAATTACAAAGGCATTCAGGACAAAGGTCCTGGATTAACTGGATTAAAGGCATTCAGGACAAAGGTCCTTGTTTAGTTGGATTACAAAGGCATTGTGGACAAAGGTTCTGGATTAACTGGATTAAAGGCATTCAGGACAAAGGTCCTAGTTTAGTTGGATTACAAAGGCATTGTGGACAAAGCTGCATGTGCGAACTAACCTGCAGCGCTGCACTAATTAATTTGCAACGCCGCACAAACCAATTAATTCGAGTTATGTGAGCATGACAGAATGGGTGAGTTGTGATCCACGTGAGGAGTGGTGTGGTGGCACACACACACACACAAACACACACACACACATACACACACACACATACACACACACATACACACACACACACATACACACACACACACATACACACACACATACACACATACACACAAACAAACACACACACAAACACACACACACGTAACGCTGGCCATCTTTTACGGTACCCAGAACCACGTTCCTTTCCTTTTTTATTGTGGCAAGTGGTTTTTACTGCCTGCGTAATTTTTCTTTTTCTGTCAAGTTGGCCATAACTGAAATAAGGGCAAAAGGTTATGTGTGCACGCTCTTGCACGACCTGCCAATCAAGTGCACGAATCCAGGAGGCATCCTTGCCGAGCGGACTTAATTTCATGCAATGTGACATCAATAATTTCATCCAATGTGACATTGATAATTGCATGCAATGTGACATCAATAATTTCATGCAACATGACTTTAATAATTTCATGTGACACTGAATATAAGGTCAGATACAGTGTATATATACGGTTCTGGCCAACCCTACACATTACACAGAGTAAAACAGTGAGGATGTCTGCAATCATGCTAGGATTGGCCAGGACCAACGTGTTTGCAGTGCGTGTCCAGTTATTGGCAGGGTAAAATACACACAGGAAAAAAGTGAGGATGTCTGCAATCATGCTAGGGTTGGCTTCATGCAATGGGACACATGCACTGCAAGTTTGAAAAGTAATTGTTGGCAAGTTTGAAAAGTAATTGTTGGCAAGTTTGAAGTGTATTTGCCGTTAGTTTGCCTAAAAATCCAAGCAATGAAAGTGCGCCATCAGGTGGGCGAGGATGAACAGCTTGGTGTCGAATGCTAGGGTGCTATCAAACATTGTTTTGCTGCCAGATTCTGATGTACCGTATCTTAACGGTTGGCCAGAACCATACATTTATAGGTATATACAATTGATGACATGTCTGCTTGCCATGAGCTCACACGTATCTGCACTCCCTTTTGTTCTTTGTTCATATGTACGGTTGGCCAAAACCATACATTTATTGGTTAATAGGTATATACAGTGTATATACGGTATGTTTGGCAGGGAAATCACCATACATACGGTCACATACGGTGTGTATATACGGTGTATATACGGTATTTTTGGCAGGGAAATCACCATACATACGGTCACATACAGTGTGTATATACGGTGAATATGCGGTATGTTTGGCAGAGAAGCCGCCAATTAAACAGTCATATACGGTGCACGTATATGGTTCTGGCCAACCCTAGTTAGTGCAAAACAAGGCAAGGAGAGGAGTGAGATCTTGTTCTTCTTGTTTTTTGCAGGAGAAGGAGGAGGTGCTCAGTCGGGGGGGGTGTACAGCCCTATTGTCCCTTCCCCGGTGCCAGTGCCGTACGGTGGGGCGCCATACAGCCAGGGAGGAGAAGCAGTGGGTTACAGAAATCCAACTAATGCCATGCCTGGGCCAGACCCGTCGATGGGGGCTCCTCAAGCAGAGCTGGAAGATCCGTTCGCTTCGTACGCTCCCCCCAGGTACGAGCAGAGACAGGGAAATGTTTAATGAAGGATGATAATTGCCTTGCTGGTAGTACGCTGCCCCCAAGTACAATTAAAGATAAGGAAGGATGATAATTGCCATGCTGGCAGTACGCTGCCCCCAAGTACAATTAAAGAAAGGAAAGTGTGTAAAATGAATAATGAAGATGATACTCTGGTACGTTCCCCCATGGTATGAGCAGAGAAAGGAAAAATTTTAGAATGAAAACCACGCTGGTAGGCTTCCTCCAGGTACAAGCAGGGGATCTGATAGCCAGGAATGAAGAGGGTGTGGCTTAAAATGCGTCACCTGGATGATATACTACACATACACACGCACAAAATTGCATACCGTTTGTTTACGATCAGTTCGGGACCACACAAATAATTTTTAGTTTAATTTTCGATTTCTGTTCGAGGGCACTTCGGGAGGACCCTGATGGGAATTAACTTAGAGTTCGAGAGCCCCTTTGTGAATGCTGCCTGTGCACTGCTACTGCTGTCTGTTGAAAGAGGTGAAGCTGTGGCTGAGGCTGAGGCTGAAGGCTTCACACTGACGCGCTTGGAGCTCATTTTGAAAACCACCTTCAAAACCACTATAATGAATTAAATAATCACTTCGAATTCAGTTTGGAGAGGGCCCCGAGAATTATTAAAAATTCCGTTTTCTGGCAAAACAACCAATTGATTTTAAAACTGATAGAAAACAAATGGTATATATGTATGTTTGTGGGTGTAGGTGTGGGTGTAGGGTGTGGGTGTGGGTGTGGGTGTGGGTGTGCATAATCCAATACTTGTATCCTTGCAGGACACGAGGGCAGGCCCCTCCATACAACTCAACCTTCCCTGGACCTTTAAGTAGGTTATGCATATTTTTACAATTGTTTTTCTGATGTGTTTGTGCTCGATTTGACACTCAAATGCCTGCAGGGCGCCAGGGCAGGCCCCTCCATACAACTCAGCCTTCCCCAGACCTTTAATCAGGTTTAATTCATATTTTTTACTAGGTATCATGTTCTGATGTGTATGTTTGCTTGATTCGGCACTCAAATGCCTGCAGGGCGCCAGGGCAGGCCCCTCCATACAACTCAGCCTTCCCCAGACCTTTAAGCAGGTCTATTTCATATTTTTTCTAGCTATCATGTTCTGATGTGTGTATGTTTGCTTGATGCGGCACTCAAATGCCTGCAGGGCGCCAGGGCAGGCCCCTCCATACAACTCAGCCTTCCCAGGACCATAATCAGCAACCACGCGGCTCGGCTTTTGTAGCTATCTTTGCCTGGTTGTACCTAAATTCGGCGTCTTGTCTTTTGTTTGTAGCTTTCTTCGGCGTCTTTTGTAGCTATCTTTGCCTGGTCGTAGCTAACTTTGGCGTCTGGATCCCATAGTCCTCTCGGATGATTGACCGCATTCTTCTGGAGCAGCTGCGTGGTTCTGCTCATGCAGGCCCCCCGTTCACTCCTGCTTACTCCTGCTTTGTAATATGGTGCCAGGGACACGGTGGTGCCTCATGAATTGTTTGATGCTGTATTCACGGTGGTGCCTCATGAATTGTTTGATGCTGTACCCAAGGTGGTGCCTCGTGAATTGTTTGATGTTGTATTCAAAGTGTGTGTAGCCTCGCTCTATCCTGTCCTGAGTGTATAGCCTCGCTCTATCCTGGGTATCCTGTCCTGAGTGTATAGCCTCGCTCTATCCTGGGCATCCTGTCCTGAGTGTTTAGCCTCGCTCTATCCCGGGCATCCTGTCCTCAGTGTATAGCCCCGCTCTATCCTGGGTATCCTGTCCTGAGTGTGTAGCCTCGCTCTATCCTGGGTATCCTGTCCTGAGTGTATAGCCTCGCTCTATCCTGGGCATCCTGTCCTGTATGTAGCCTCGCCCCAACCTGTGTGGCAGTGTTGCATCGTCCTGCATGCTGTGTGATGCTGTACCAAAGAGTGGCTCCTCTTTTATATCACACTGTCGCGTCGGGTGCACAACCGCACAACCGCATTGCTGTAATAAAGGGTGTCACTTATCCTGTGTAGTCAAGGCACATGCCGGTGCCTGCTGTATGATCAGACGCTGTGCCAAGGGCTAGGGTACGTGCTGGTGTGTGGTGCTGTGCTGTGCCTGGATTGTCAGGTGCTGTGCCAAAGGCTTTGGTGTGTGGTGCTTTGCTGTGCCAGAAGTGTCGAGGCTGTGCCAAAGGTTTTGGTGTGTGGTACTGTGCTGTGCCAGAAGTATCAGGTGCTGTGCCAAAGGCTTTGGTGTGTGGAGCTTTGCTGTGCCTGGAGCGTCAGGTGCTGTGCCAAAGGCTTTGGTGTGTGATGCTTTGCTGTGCCAGAAGTATCAGGTGCTGTGCCAAAGGCTTTGGTGTGTGGTGCTTTGCTGTGCCTGGATTTTCAGATGCTGTGCCAATGGTTTGGGTGTGTGGTGCTGTGCCTGGAGCACCAGGTGCTGTGCCAAAGGTTTTGGTGTGTGGTACTGTGCTGTGCCTGGAGCGCCAGGTGCTGTGCCAAAGGTTATGGTGTGTGTGGTGCTGCGCCTGGAGCGTCACTTTTTGAACAAAGTGGACATGGTTCCTCATCTCTCATCTCTGTACAGCACAAATAGTAGGCATGGCCACCACCAGGCTGAAAGCCTGCATGTTCCAGTGAGTTCCTCGATGGACTTGGTATAGTTTTGAGCTTGTTGTGTAGGCATGAGCACCTGACCAGGCTGAAAGCCTGCATGTTCCAGTGAGTTCCTCAGTGGACTTGGTATAGCTTTGAGCTTGTTGTGTAGGCATGGGCACCTGACCAGGCCAAAAGCCTGCGTTTCCAAGTGAGTTCCTCGGTGGACTTGGTGAGCACGGACTTGTTGTGTAGGCATGGGCACCTGACCAGGCCGAAAGCCTGCGTTTCCCAGTGAGTTCCTCGGTGGACTTGGTGAGCACGGACTTGTTGTGTAATGTGTGCAGCTGAACGTAGCTCAAACATTGGGTCTCTATCTGATGACATTGGGTCTCTATCTAATGACATTGGGTTTCTATCTGATGACATTTCTGCCCCCTTTGATGATCAAACATTGGGTCTCGATCTGATGACATTTCTGCCCCCTTTGATGATCGAACATTGGGTCTCTATCTGATGACATTTCTGCCCCCTTTGATGATCTAATGGCATTTCTACCCCCTTTGATTGGGCTGTGTGGCTGTGGTAAGGGTGGCGTTGTGCACATCTTGTAGGGCCGCTTCCTGCGGAAGCAGCCATCCCGCATGCAATTGTTGCATTCATGATGCTTAACACAAAGAGTGGAGAGCAGGGTGTCGTGTTTTGCGTCTGGGTGTCGAGTTTGCTTGCCATGGTTCATGGCTGTCGGTCAGGGTTGTTCAACTTGGGTCAGTCAGGGTGGTTGTGTCGGTAGGGTTACAAGGGTTACAAGGATGGCCTACAGCCCGAGTCTCTGGCTGATGGTGGTTGTGTCGGTAGGAGGGTGGTTGGGTCGGTCAGGGTTCAACAAGTTGGTGCATTTGGTGGGCGCAAGGTGTGGCATATGCAGCGACCAACAAGAGAGGGGTGGCATATGACAGAAGGTTCAGCAGAGGCAGACATGAAGTGTGTATAGCTTATGACAGGCATGATTGTACATTGGTCAATGCCTTCCTTCCCGCAAGCATAACAAGATCCGCCATCACATGTACAACATCTTGACAGCACATACATCTAGGCCCTGTGGTACATATACCTACACCTTTCTCGGCCTGTTGGCAAAGATCAAGCGTAGTATCTGTTCATCATGTTGACAGTACCTACATCTAGGCCATGTTGACGGTACATACATCTAGGCCTTAAGTTTTAATTGTACTTTTTATGTCGGATTATAGTTGAGCGGAATGTACAAATGTCCAACTGTGCTTTCGGATTAAATGAATAAAGCTGGCTACCTGTGTCTCTCTCCTTAAATTGGACGCTGGTAGAAGGTCCTGCCTATCTATTCTGGCAAGGCACCCTGTCAGGCCAACTAATTGCCTTTCACACAATCTATCGCCGCCACCAATAAGTAGGTATGACAATCCTCTTTAACGCATGGTGGGCATCTCCAGTCGTCATTTAATGCACTCATCCTCATTGTCAGCACACGCAAGCATAGAAGCTACAAATCATGTTAAAGGGCACGTTACTTGAATTGGTTGAGGTAAGAGTTAGCAAGTCGTGGTGATTAAAATGGTAACCTGCAGCCTAACATCTCCCCCAATGTCATTTTGAGACGTAGGTATAATCAATGCCATCTCACGTGCAGAGCTAGCAGCTAAGCAGCAGCTGTCATTGACGGCTATTCCCATATAGCCACAGATTGTCTTTTTTTTTTTTTGGGTGGTGTTACAGCTACCCCCAGCAGGGACCTGACAGACAACAAAAAAAAAGGGGAGAGAGGGCTCAAGCAGAGGAGAAAGCAAAAGGAAGCTGCTCAAGGAGACCCAGAACCAAAGAAAGGAAACCAGGAAAAAGAAAAAAA
>Ga0307942_1003170_pt1 | contig 13325 bp, 18 predicted proteins | sample OrgLakmetagen175_FD_201846 | JGI IMG/M metagenome (GOLD analysis project Ga0307942, IMG submission 201846) | Saline water microbial communities from Organic Lake, Antarctica - #175 | ecosystem: Environmental > Aquatic > Non-marine Saline and Alkaline > Saline | place: Antarctica: Organic Lake...
GGGTGTGGGTGTGGGTGTGGGTGTGAGTGTGGGTGTGGGTGTAGGTGTGGGTGTGGCTGTGGCTGTGGGTGTGGGTGTGGGTGTGGGTGTGGGTGTGGGTGTGACGATGCTCTTGCATGCTAGGAAAGAATTATACACCCAGAAACAGTAAGAACTGTCAGTAAAGGCACCGAATTCATAGTGATGCATTCATAGGAAAGCAGTCCTTCCCAACAGGAATGAAATATATGTGTTTTTGTGTTTACACAGTTTTGTACCGTGCTTCTCTACTACGTGTGTTTGATGCCTTACAGGTTTTTATCGTGTGTGTGTGTGTGTGTGTGTGTGTATGTGTGTGTGTGTTGACATTTGAGGGTTATGCACTGTGCTGCTATTGATGCCATACATGTGATTACGATTGTTTGATAGGGTTGGCCAGAACCGTGCATATACACCGTACATGAACATATATTTTTTTTCCCAGCCAAAAACATCGTAGTTGTACCGAATAATTCTGGGTCTGGCCGATCTAGACTGATGCTAACGTAATGTATATATGTAATGATATAGTCTTCCTGCACCTATAGAGGATATACTCTATACTCTTCCTGTACCTATAGATGATATACTCTATTCTCTTCGTGTGCCTATAGATGATATACTCTATTCTCTTTGTGTACCTATAGATGATATACTCTATTCTCTTTGTGTACCTATAGATGATATACTCTATACTCTCCGTGTGCCTATAGATGATATACTCATATGCTCTAACTCTTTGTGTACCTATATATGATATACTCTAAACTCTTCCTGTACCTAGAGATGATATACTCTATACTCTTCGTGTGCCGATAGATGATATGCACTAACCCTTCGTGTACCTATAGGGTGATGGGGTACTGTGCAATGTTTGCATTGGCTACGTCATCCGTTCAATGTGCTGCACTGCGCTGCTTCATTGCACCACACACACACACACACACACACACACACACACAACGCACGCACAAACACACACACACGCACACACACACACACAACGCACGCACACACACACACACACAACACACACGCAAACACACACACACACGCACACACACACACACACACACACACACACACACACACACACACACAACGCGCGCACAAACACACACACATGCACACACACACACACACAACGCACGCACACACACACACAACACACACACACACACAACACACACACACATACACACGAGTTTACACAATGATGGGGTCCTGGGTGATGTTTCATGGTTGTACCAGATCTGTGCAATGCAGCGCGCTCCCCTGCTTATTCATGGCTGCCATGCACCCACACCTTGTGAACAGCAGCAGCATCAGTGCAATGCAGCGCGCTCCCCTGCTTATTCATGGCTGCCATGCACCCACATTGTGTGTGCAGGATGATGGGCCCCTGGCTGGTTTTTGCTGCACTGCTCAATGGTTGCACCATCGCACTGTACAGCGTGAGTGAGGTGTCTTGAATTTCTTGGTTTGCTGTGTGTGATTCTGTGGTTGTGTGCGTGTGTGTGTGCGTGTGTGTGTGTGTGTGTGTGTGTGTGTGTGTGTGTGTGTGTGTGTGTGTGTGTGTGTGTGTGTGTGTGTGTGTGTGTGTGTGAGAGTGTGTGTGATTGTGTATGTTTTGTCTGTGTGTGTGAGAGTGTGTGTGTGTGCTTATGTATGTGTGCGCGTGACCCACGAGGGTCGTTATTGTACATTGTGAGTTGTGAGTAGAGTTTCTTAATGCACAGTATGTGTGTGAGTGTGTGCGTGTGTGCGTGCGTGCGTGTGCGTGTGTGTGTGTGCGTGTGTGTGTATGTATGTGTGTGTAAGTACTCTGTGCAGCAAGATTGCTCTGTACGTGTTTGTGAACAAGCTGTGGTACCCAAGAAAAAATCAACTGAACAGCTTGCTTTGCTTTGTAAAACACTTTCTAGTCCCCATTGACCTTTTTCTTAATCTTTTGGTGGAGGAGTTTTATGTTCCCGGTACTAAAGTGGCTCTGTTTCCTTCATACATGTCGGGAGTGGTTTTCGCTGCCTGCGTAGTTTTCTTTTCTTCACAAATCATGTGATGCTGCCCAAGCATAAAAGCATACAAGCATACAAGCATACAAGCATACAAGCATACAAGCATACAAGCATACACGCATACACGCATACAAGCCAAGCATACAAGCATACAAGCATACAAGCATACAGGCATACAAGCATACAAGCCAAGCATACAAGCAAACAAGCCAAGCATACAAGCATACAAGCCAAGCATACAAGCCACCAAAACAAGTCACTGACACTTGCCAGAGTCCCACCAAAAAATGCACTTCTGGGCATGTGCTGCTGCAGAAGTGCTTATTGGTGCAAAAGGGTTTGCACAACTACCTACATATACAAACAGCCACTCACCTGTTACGGAGTGCGTGGCGTACTATAATTCACCAACGGCTAAGGCAGAAGGGTGGTGTGCACTACTTATATTAAGAGCTGACTTCTGGAGTCAAACCTGCTTCACCGGTCATCGTTGGACTAACCTCCAGGTAGGTATACACCTTTTCGCAAGGGACGTGTACACTCGTAAACCACCTGCCATGCTTCGCCAAATTCCTTGAGATATGAACTTTGCCAAAACTTTTGGCACAGTTCCAAACCCAAAGTGCCAAACCAGAATTCTTGCCTTTCCAAAACAAACCTCAAAACGCCGTGCGTACATTTCCATCCCGGCTGGCCACACATTGCAGGGCTCCCCTTCAGGTCGAGACTTTGGCCAGTTTGTCGCCGCCTCCAAAGTGAGCATGCTAGGTCTGGTGCCCTCCATCGCAAAAGCCTGGCGCCACTCTGGGTGCATGAAGGTGTGTGTGAGTGTGTGTGTGTGTGTGGTGTGTGTGTGGTGTGTGTGTTTAAAGAGGTCTGGAAGCTTGAGTCGTAGTTGAGTGAAGCATGTGTGTGTGTGGATTTGTGTGGGGGTGTGGGCGTGGGTTTGGGTGTTTGAGAGCAAGCATTTCCTCTAGATTAAGACTTAATCCAGTCTGTCGCTGCCACTGATATTTTTACACATTGTTGTATGGCAGGTAGGCTGGCAAGTGTGTGTGTTTGTGTGTGTGTGTGTGTGTGTGTGTGTGTGTGTGTGTATGTGAGCAAGCTTGTTTTACACTTTGTTGTATGGCAGGTAGGCTTGCAGGTAGCCATGCAACTAGGATACAAATGCATGCACGCTCGTCTAAACGTGCACACACGCAAACCACCACACACATGGTAGCACACACTCACACACTCCACCATGATGAAGGGGGAGATTATGGTAGAGTAAGAAATTCAGTTTGCGGCGTGAGCAGCGGCACACGCAAACCACCACACACATGGTCGCACACACTCACACACTCCACCATGATAAAGGGAGATATTTTGGTGAGAGGTAAGGAAAACAGTTGTGAGATGGGTAACGGCATATACAAGCAGCACCTGACGAACGTAATAAGCTAGATTACGCACTCACCCTCACCCACACCCACACTCACTTGGCCGACATCCCCCCTGCCCCTCAGCTTTTATTTCAACTGTCTCAAGTTTTAAGGTGGTCTGTGATGTAAGGCAAGCTGTAAACACAGTGACGCCACACCTATTTCCACCCACATACGCACCCATCACACACACACCCACACTCACTTGACCGACATCCCCCCTGCCCCTCAGCTTTTATTTCAATTGTCTCAAGTATAAGGTGGTCTGTGATGTAGGGCAAGCTGCAAACACAGTGAAGCCACACCTCTTTCCACCCACATACGCACCCATCACACACACACATACGCACCCATCACGTGTATTTTTGCGTATGGAGCTTTAACTGGTGTCAGTTGCACGTGAGCAGTAGCACACGCATCAGCTGGTATTGCTATGCAGAATATTGCAATGAGATCACCCCACTTGCATTTACGTGTGCATGTGTTGGGGCTGGACTTAACTAAGTTGCAATTGGTATGGAGTATAGCGTCAGCTTTTGATGAAATGTTAAACAAAGCAAACGAACCACCCGCCTACAAGTATGTGTGCATGAGTAGGGTCTGGGCATTGGTGCATGTGTTGGGGCTGGACTTAACTAAGTTGCAGTTGGTATGGAGTATAGCGTCAGCTTTTGATGAAATGTAAAACAAAGCAAATGAACCACCCGCCTACACGTATGTGTGCATGAGTAGGGTCTGGGCCTTGGTTACGAGCGATCAGCAACACACGCATCTGCCTCAGATAACAAGCAGAGAGAATTTTCCACTGACGTGTATGTATGTGTGCATGTGTAGGGTCTGAGTTGGCCTTGGTTTAAAGCAACCAGCAGCACACGCATCAGCTCCATTGCTATGCAATATTGAGCAAGCAGATCTTTGTATGCGTCTGTGCATATGTAGGCTTTGGGCTGACCTCACTTGCGAGTGATCAGTAGCACGCGAATCTGCTTCCATTGCTATATGCAAAATAAAGCAAGCAGATCTCCAAACTGTTATGCGTCTGTGCGTTTGTAGGGTTTGGGTTGACCTCACTTGCGAGTGATCAGTAGCACGCGAATCTGCTTCCATTGCTATATGCAAAATAAAGCAAGCAGATCTCCAAACTGTTATGCGTCTGTGCGTTTGTAGGGTTTGGGCTGACCTCGGTTACAAGCAATCAGCAGCACACGCATCTGCCCCAAATGACAAGCAAAAGTAATATATAGCTGGTAGCTCCTAACTTGTACGCGTTTACGCAAATGTAGGGTCTGGATTGGCCTCACTTGCGAGTGGTGAGCAGCACGCGAATCTGCTCCCATTGCTATATGCAAAATAAAGTAAACAGATCTCTAAATTTGTATGCGTCTGTGCAAATGCAGGGTCTGGATTGGCCTCACTTGCGAGTGATCAGCAGCACTGGAGAGGCCTCTGCTCCAGATGACAGTCATTGGTTAATGGCGCACACACGCTACCGGGCACCCATCATTGAGTACTGCGGAGGTGGGTTAAACAGGAAGAACAAACATTCAGTCTGTAACAAAACTGTGGCACAGGTACACACACAGGTATAACGAAAAAACTGTAAAAATGAGGCGATCGGGAACAAAGTGCTTACTTGTCAGTTGTGGCTCATGGCACACACAAACACAAATACATGTACACACTTACACATACGCTCTCACACACACACACACACGCTTACACACACACGCTTATACATACACACATACACACACGCTTACACACACACACACACGCTTATACATACACACATGCACACACGCTTATACACACACACATGCATACACACACAGGCACTGAGCTAGGAGGGGCATACATCACAGGCACGACCCTCCAGCCCTGCTGCCCCTCCACATTCACCACCCCTGCCATAGGCACGCAGCTGGTTTTGCTGACCACAACTCCCACTGCACAAGACGCGCAAGAAGACTCTCCAGCCAAACACACCGCCAAAGTCACGCAGCACCAGCACCTGCAAGGAGAAGCAGTGCTACAGACGAAATACAACGAGCCCTCTTCTGCTTTACAGCCTGGCTTGCCGCACCCTCCCACCCTGAGTAGTAGTAGCACCACCACCACCACCACCACAGCCGCCTCCACCGCCACTCACGTTCCAAAGGACATTGGCAGCATGGCTGCCAAAAGCAGCAAGGCAGACACGTACATGCTGAGTCCTCACTCTTTCCAGCAATATCACCACGTCCAGGTGTGTGTGTGTGTGTGTGTGTGTGTGTGTATGTGTGTGTGTGTGTGCAGTGGGGGATGCAAGGAGGCTGTGGGGGGGCACGTGTACGTGGGTTTCCTTGTTGTGTTCTGTTGTGCCCTTGTTGTGTCCTTGTTGTGTCCTTGTTGTGTCCTTGTTGTGTCCTTGTTGTGTTGCGTTACTTTGGTGAATGGGCGTGGTTGTGTGGGCGTTGGAGGTGGTGGGTGTTACAACGTATACAATATAGATGAATATGACAATAATGATATAGATAAATATAAATTTGGATTTAAGTGTGGGTGTGGGGGTACGTGACAAGCCTTGCATGTTCCATTTGTGAGTGGTATGTTTTCTGGATGAAGCATGAATACATGAACACACATATAAACTAGAGCGGGAGGCTTTGTTCAGTTCCTGCTTTCCCAATTCCTCTGGTCTGTGCAAAACAGAGTCTGTGCACTCTGTGCAAAACAAAGCTTGAGTCGCCGGCACTGTGTGTCACTTGATTAGCAGATCTGTGTCACTGCTGAATCACATGAGTGACAGGCACTGTGTGTCACTTGAGTAGCAGATCTGTGGCACTGCTGAGTCACGTGAGTGGCAGGCACTGTGTGTCACTTGAGTAGCAGATCTGTGTCACTGCTGAGTCACATGAGTGGCAGGCACTGTGTGTCACTTGACTAGCAGATCTGTGTCACTGCTGAGTCACATGAGTGCCAGGCACTGTGTGTCACTTGACTAGCAGATCTGTGTCACTGCTGAGTCACATGAGTGACAGGCACTGTGTCACTTGACTAGCAGATCTGCGTCACTGCTGAGTCACATGAGTGCCAGGCACTGTGTGTCACTTGACTAGCAGATCTGTGTCACTGCTGAGTCACATGAGTGGCAGGCACTGCGTGTCACTTGACTAGCAGATCTGTGTCACTGCTGAGTCACATGAGTGCCAGGCACTGTGTGTCACTTGACTAGCAGATCTGTGTCACTGCTGAGTCACATGAGTGATAGGCACTGTGTCACTTGACTAGCAGATCTGTGTCACTGCTGAGTCACATGAGTGATAGGCACTGTGTCACTTGACTAGCAGATCTGTGTCACTGCTGAGTCACATGAGTGGCAGGCTCTGTATTGCATGAGTAGCAGATCTGTGTCACTGCTGAGTCACATGAGTGGCAGGCTCTGTATCACATGAGTAGCAGATCTGTGTCACTGCTGAGTCACATGAGTGACAGGCACTGTGTCACATGACTAGCAGATCTGTGTTACTGCTGAGTCACATGAGTGGCAGGCTCTGTGTCACATGAGTAGCAGATATGTGTCACTGCTGAGTCACATGAGTGACAGGCACTGTGTCACAGTAGCAGGCGCGCAGGAGTTCAGAACCACAACTTTCCCATCCATAGAAGCACAAATCTGTACTACGCTGCCAGACTTGTCCATATCAGACGCACACTTTCCAGTACTAGTAATAACTGTCATCAGGAGCCGGTTTCAGGTCAAGCCTGCAACCCTCCTAATCTCCATTGGTGTATTTCTGTATCTTTTGGTGGAGGAGTCTCACAGTACCCGGTACCAAAGTGGCTCCTTTTCCTTAATTAATGTGGGGAGTGGTTTTCACTGTCAGCGTAGCTTTTTTGGTCTCTCATTGAGTTCCGTGTCCGTGTGTTTGATGCTCATCATGTTATAATGCTCTCAATTGCCAACTGCGTGAGACTTGGCAGGACGTGAATTGTTTTCTTGTGCTTTATTTAGGCACACATGCAACTGTTTGTGAATTCTCACTGCCATGTCACGATGCAGCAAAATAGAACATACAATGCTTCATAAATCGTACACACACGTGCAAATGCAGTTATATACACACATTTAGTAATAACATGTACATACTCATGTATATGCACACACAGTACGCATACACACTCGTGCACACGCATCTTACTGTGTGTAGAAGCACATTAGTTGCGCGCGCGCACACACACACACACACACACACACACACACACACACACACACACACACACACACACACACACACATACACACACACATACACACACACATACACACACATACATACACACATTTGTGCATACACAGCAAGCCATAGGTGAAGTCGCTTTAGTGGCACCCACGCTTGGGGCATCTCAGTACCTTTTAAACAAAAATCATTTTCAGGTGCGCACTTCTCCAATTTTGTTTTAAGGTGTCTGCGTATGATTGTTGTTTCAAGGTGTCTGCGTATGGTTGTTGTTTAAAGGGTCTGCGTATGATACTGTAAGGCTAAGGCTTAGGGTTGGCCAGAACCATACTTTTATAGGTATATACAGTGTACATACGGTATTTTTAGCAGTGAAATCGGCATACATACGGTCATATACGGTGCAGATATACGGTTCTGGCCAACCCTACTAAGGCTAGCAGTCGTAATCCAGGCAACTGATCATTTCCATTGTAACCCTTGCTATCCTTTGTAAGCTTTGAAGTCAAACTTTTCAATTGTGTTTTCTTTAAAGTCAAACTTTTCAGTTGTGTTTTCTTTGAAGTCAAACTTTTCAGTTGTGTTTTCTTTAAAAGTCAAACTTTTCAGTTGTGTTTTCTATGAAGTCAAACTTTTCAGTTGTGTTTTCTTTGAAGTCAAACTTTTCAGTTGTGTTTTCTTTGAAGTCAAACATTTCAGTTTTGTTTATGTTGCCAATGTATTTTTTATCTTAACTATAGTATACTTGAATGCCTTCATTACCCTGATACATGCGCGTGCAAGCACACACACACACATACACACACATACACGCACATATGCACACACACATACACGCACATATGCACACACACAAACACGCGCACACATGCACACACACAAACACGCGCACACATGCACACACACAAACACACACACACACAAACACGCACATGCACATGTTGTTTCCAGGCTTACTACGCAGGCATGCCGTGTCTGCCTTACCCTCCCCTCCCTGCCTTTGGCACACCCACTAATAATACAGCACACGCTGCAGCTCATAGCTCGAGCCTGCCTTTGCGTCGGCATGGCGATGAGCTACAGAGGCTGCCAAACAATTACTACACAGCTCTAGGGCGTGTGGACGATACCATGAATCTGGGTAGGTTTAATTGTCTCTGTTATGGTTACGACTTACGGGGCTGCTGGATAACTTTTGCACTGCTCTGGGGCGACACTACAAGCCTGGTATGGCATGTATTCTCTATCTCTGTTGTGTTCACGAGCTACTGGGGCTGCCAAATAGGTATTACACAGCTTTGGGGCGTGCAAGCGTGTGTTATTTTATCGCCATTTGGGCATAAAGATGGCACTATCTGGGTCGAAACCTTTTTTTAGTCTGCATGATGATTGAATGCCTTTCATCGTTTGCCGTGCTTGGGCGTGTGTTGCCCGCCACTGTTTGCCTTTTTCTTGCATTTGTTACGATGCCATGCGTCTCAATCACCTTTTGGCTTTAGTTACGATACCATGCGTCTCAATCACCTTTTGGCATTTGATACAATACCATGCGTCTCAATCACCTTTTTGCATTCGTTACGATACCATGCGTCTCAATAACCTTTTGGCATTTGATACGATACCATGCGCACCAATAACCTTTTGGCATCTGTTACAATACCATGCGTCTCAATCACCTTTTGGCATATGATACGATACCATGCACACCAATCACCTTTTTGCATTTGTTACGATACCATGCACACCAATCACCTTTTGGCATTTGTTACATTACCATACACACCAATCACCTTTTGGCATTTGTTACATTACCATGCACACCAATCACCTTTTGGCATGTGTTACAATACCATGCACACCAATCACCTTTTGGCATTAGTTACGATATAATGCACACCAATTACCTTTTGTCATTTGTTACAATACCATGCACACCAATCACCTTTTGGCATATGATACGATACCATGCACACCGATCACCTTTTTGCATTTGTTACGATACCATGCACACCAATACCGGTTTGCATTTGATACGATACCATGCACACCAAATACCGGTTTGCATTGTTATAATGCCATCTCTCTGCCACCTCTTGCATAATGGCAGTAAGTGCTTGTTGTAATACCACTCGTGCCTTTTACAGAACGCATGTGTCATTGACCACTTGAACCATTTAAATTGTCATCGACCACTTGAAGTGTCATCGACCACTTGAAGTGCTATCGACCACTTGAACCATTTAAATTGGCAATCCAACGTTTATTTCTTTGTCACGTTTTATGTTCCCTTTCATTGCACATCAGGTGGCTTCATGGCCTCTGTGAAGGTCAGGGCAGTAACTTGGAAATCCACCATCCATTCTTTAGTCACGTCTCATGTTCCCTTTCCTTGCACATCAGGTGGCTTCATGGCCTCTGTGAAGGTCAGGGCAGTAACTTGGAAATCCACCATCCATTCTTTAGTCACGTTTAATTTCCCCTTTCATTGCACATCAGGTGGCTTCATGGCCTCTGTGAAGGTCAGGGCAGTAACTTGGAAATCCACCATCCATTCTTTAGTCACGTTTCATGATTCGTTTCATTGCACATCAGGTGGCTTCATGGCCTCTGTGAAGGTCAGGGCAGTAACTTGGAAATCCACCATCCATTCTTTAGTCACGTTTAATTTCCCCTTTCATTGCACATCAGGTGGCATCGAGGTGGCCTCCGTGGAGATCAGGGCAGTAACTTGGAAACCCAGCGTACTTATTCATTCATTTCTCATGCCTCATCTTGTTGCATATTAGGTGGCATCAAAGTGGCCTCTGTGGAGATTGAGCGCTGCATTGTGGAGCGCGTACCGCACGTGGTAGAGGTGAGAGGGGCGGTGTGCTGTTCTGCACACGTGCACTGTGGCATAGTAGCGAATTTGCATTGTGGAGCGTGTACAGCACGTGGTAGAGGTAAGAGGGGCGGTGTGCTGTTCTGCACACGTGCACTGTGGCAGAGTAGCGAATTTGTACTGTGGCATAGTAGCGAATTTGCATTGTGGAGCGTGTCCAGCACGTGGTAGAGGTGAGAGGGGCGGTGTGCTGTTCTGCACATTTGCACTGTGGCATAGTAGCGAATTTGCATTGTGGAGCGTGTACAGCACGTGGTAGAGGTGAGAGGGGCGGTGTGCTGTTCTGCAAACGTGCACTGTGGCATAGCAGCGAATTTGCATTGTGGAGCGTGTACAGCAAATTTGCATTGTGGAGCGTGTACAGCACGTGGTAGATGTGAGAGGGGCGGTGTGCTGTTCTGCACATTTGCACTGTGGCATAGTAGCGAATTTGCATTGTGGAGCGTGTACCGCACGTGGTAGAGGTGAGAGGGGCGGTGTGCTGTTCTGCACATTTGCACTGTGGCATAGTAGCGAATTTGCAATGTGGCATAGAGGCAAATATGCACTGTGGCATAGAGGCAAACTTGCACTGTGGCATAGCAGCAAGTTCCATTAAGCCCCTAGAGCGCTGCATCATGGAGCGCATGCAGCTCTCGCGACAGAGGTGAGGGGCGGTGTGAGGTGTGTTGTGCAGTGTGTTGTTTCATGTCAATAGCTGCACCCCTTTGCTCAGCACACTCCCGCCGGTACAGGAAGCGAGGCTCAACATGCATCCTGAGGCTGCATCTTGCATCATGCATCTTGCATCTTGCATCTTGCATCCTGAGACTGCCTCCTGCATCTTGCATCTTGCATCCTGCATCCTGAGACTGCCTCCTGCATCTTGCATCTTGCATCCTGCATCCTGAGACTGCCTCCTGCATCTTGCATCTTGCATCTGCATCTTGCATCTTGCATCTTGCATCTTGCATCTTGCATCTTGCATCCTGCATCCTGCATCCTGCAGCTTGCAGCTTGCATCCTGCATGTATGTGTACACGTCCCTTGAGGAAAGGTGTATATATGGAGGTTATTCCAACGGTGACCGGTGAAGCAGGTTTGACTCCAGAGTGCAGTTCTATAATTTAAGTAGTATACACCACCCTACTGCCTTAGCCTTTGGTTCACTATAGTACGCTACGCACTTCGTAACATGCTCCCCCACTGGTCCATACTGCTCCAGGCGGCTGCTGTGGGCATTCCCAGCCCTGGAGGAGGGCCCGAGCAGCTGGTCTTATTCTTGGTTCTTAAGGATGACGAAGGACACACTGAGTACACGCGGCCAAGCGAGCCCTCAGCTGCAAGTAGCGTCACAAGAAGGATGGGCGACAACGACAGCAGTGGTAGCAACATCAGAGATGAGCACCAGCTTCTATCGGCGTGCCAGTCTGCCATACGTGCTTGCCTCAACCCCTTGTTCCGTGTGTCGCGTGTGGTGGTCCGACCAAATTTGCCGCGTAATGCCAGTAACAAAATGTTGCGGCGCCTGCTGAGGGATGAGCTCCTGACTGCAGTGGGACCCATAGTAGCAAAGATGTGAGCGTGATGGTAGCAATGATGTGAGCGTGGTAGTGTAGAATATTAATCTGTGAGGAAAGGAGTCGTTTGGATACCAAGCTTAGAGAGAGCTTTTTCCTCTGCTTGTATGTGTTATTTTCAACAGTCGTACGTCTTGGTCATGCGTTCTGATTTCACCTTCCGTTCAAATGAGAATCCAATGCACGACCTGCTGCCAGAAAGATTGAGAGATGAGCTCCTGACTGCAGTGGGACCCATCGCGTTTGCAAAGATGTGAGCGCGGTACCAGTAGAATAGGAAGAGAAGAAGGAAAATAATGCAGATAGTGTAATATATACCGACATGGAAATAATGTTGTTTTGTGTTCTGCACCATCCAATGGATGCAGAGACACAAGAAGGGTTACAAGGGTAACAAGGATAGCCTACAGCCCGAGACTCTGGCTGATGGCAATTGGCTGGTGAAACAAATTAACTAAATCTGACACAAACTTGAGGAGTCTGTATGAGTCTTGATTCAGGAATGCATTGACCTCAAAATCAGTGATACTGTGATGACAAGCCAAGAAAGGAATAAATTCAGAGCTTGAAGGAGCAAACGCACGCAGAGTCTTAAACATTCCTTCAAACAGGTCTCTGTGTCTCATGTGCAGCTCGCACACTTCAGCACACTTGCAAAAGAAAAGCACATGATTCTCATCTTAAACTTCTCCACACTCACATTTATCGCAAATGCTAGAACCACCATGCCATTTGCAAGACTCCGCTCTCAAATGGTGTGCACGCAATCTGAACCTGCTGAAATTCCTCAACACATGTTTGTCCAGATCCTTGTGCAAGTAGGAGGGGATAGAAAAAGGAGAACCTCTAGGACCACTCTCAGAACTCCCACACCACTTGTGATACGTCACTGCTTTCTTGTTTACTGCATGAGGACATAAAAAATAAGCTTCCTTCCATACCTTCAAATGTCTGAAACGCAAATCGCAAATGAACTCTAGCATGGGAACCTGTGTGGCTCTCAGCATTTTCTGTTTGGACGTTGCACTACTTTGCAGTCCATTGAACGCATTCAAGACTTGAGCAGACCAGCAAGAACTATTAAAAGAAGCAAGATGCAAATCTGCCTTCAGCACACGACGTAGAGTCTCACTGTTGGAATCAAGCATGCTATTATAAAACCTGATGGAAGCACGGAACCAGAAAAATTGCAAGGGCTCTTG
>Ga0307942_1003173_pt1 | contig 13318 bp, 16 predicted proteins | sample OrgLakmetagen175_FD_201846 | JGI IMG/M metagenome (GOLD analysis project Ga0307942, IMG submission 201846) | Saline water microbial communities from Organic Lake, Antarctica - #175 | ecosystem: Environmental > Aquatic > Non-marine Saline and Alkaline > Saline | place: Antarctica: Organic Lake...
TGAGTAGGTACGGAGCGGCTGCAGCTGACGCATGTGGGTGTGCGTACGTTGGGTCGGCTGTGGTTAAGGTCATGCCGGGAGGCAGGGGGAAGGGAAAGGGCTGTCTGGAGTCTGTGGGCATGCATGAAGGGGGGGGGGGCATGGGGGGGGCGTGCTGCAGTTGCTGTGGGTCGTACATCCACTGTGGTATGCTGGTGTGCGGGGAAGGCACCGTAGACTGCCGCTGCTGCTGTGGTTGTCGCTGGCGCTGGGTCATTGACGTGCGTGTGCTGCGTTGGCGCTTGCTTGACACGTTCACTTGTCCATAGTCTCCGTCTGACCAGTCCTCGTTGGCATACTCCTCATCTTCCTCCTCCTCTGTGGTTGAATGAGCAGGGAGGGATGAATGCGTTGTTGAGTCAGAGGAAAGGGTGGTAGAATGGACGGATCAGCAGTGCAGAGAGGCAGAGAGGCTCTTTAGTACCTTCAGAGAACCCAACTAAGTGTGCAGCTTCTGAAAGTCAAGCATTATGCTGCAATTCGCAGCATCTGGTCAGTTTAAAAGGCACCCTTGCTTTGCAGCTCTCTGCTGAAATGACTGATCTTATGACTCGGTGTTGAAACACGCTGTGTGAATCCCTCCTCAAACAAGATCTTAATTAGATGCAAGAGCCCCTACATCACCCATCTTATCTTCACAAGACAGGTCACAGGAAACGGCATCGGCAATACACTCCCCCCCTCCGCCCCCTCCTCCTCTCTCCCTCACCGCTATCGTAGCTGCTGCATGCACGCCTCCTACACGGCTGCTTGTTGGCCTTTGTCCTCTTCGCAGCAGCTGGCCGTTGGGATGCGGGCCTCGACACCGGCCTCGCCACAGCAGGGCTCTTCCTGTGCGTGCCTGCGCCTGAGTGTGCTGCTGGTGCTACTGCTGGTGCTGCTGCTGCTGCTGCTCCTGCTGTGGAGGGGGATGCGACAACGTCTCTCCTGTCTGACTGGCGGCAGCTGCTGCCCCTCAGCCCGTCGAAGTAGGACTCAGGCACCTGCGTGTGTGTTTGTGTGTGTGTGTGTGTGCGTGTGTGTGTGTGTGTGTGTGTGTGTGCCCGTGTGTGTGTGTGTGTGCCCGTGTGTGTATGCATGTGTGTTAACACGCAATTTTTTACATAGTGAATCATCCATCTGGATGTTCCCAACAGGTATATGTGTGTATTTGTTATGTGTAGAAGGCACATCGTTTGTTACATCATACCTACATCATACACGTGGATATGCACACACACAGTACTTGGTGAATCATCCAGATGTGAGTGTGTGAAGGAGGGTGGATATGTGAGTGCGTGAAAGAGGGTGGGAATGTGAGTGCGTGAAGGAGGGTGGATATGTGAGTGCGAAGAGGAGGGTAGATATGTGCGTGCCAAGGGTGGATACATGAGTGCGTGAAGGAGGGTAAATATGTGAGTGCGTAAAGGAGGGTGGACGTGTGAGTGTGTGTGCTAAAAGAGTGGGTATGTGGAGGTCTCCTGCAGCAGGTGTTGGGAGTATCAAGGCACACGCCCAAGGGCATTGAGCAGAAGTAAGGACAAGCGCATACATAACGGAGTATCAAGGCATACATATCAAGGATCAAGGCATACGTATCAAGGCATACATATCAAGGCATACATATCTAGGCATACGTATCAAGGCATACATATCAAGGCATACATAACGGAGTATCAAGGCACACGCCCAAGGGCATTGAGCAGAAGTAAGGGCAAGCGCATACATAACTAGGGTTGGCCAGAACCGTAAACATACACCGCATATGACTGTATATTTGGTGATTTTCCTGCCAAAAATACCGTATACACACTGTATATATATGGTTCTGGCCAACCCTATACATAACGGATGATGGGGTCAAAGGCAGGCATATTATCTGCACAGAGGGGATGTGTCAGTGGGCACATGTGTACATAGCAGAATACAAAACTCGAAGTGGGGACCAGGCACCTGCACAGAAGTAAGGCGCCAAGCAGTGAGGTAGACACAGGACGTATTGATAGGGTTGGCCAGAACCATATTCATACGGTGTATACACGGTATCTTAGGCAGGGAAACCGCCAAATTTACGACCATATACGGTGTATATATACAGTTCTGGCCAACCCTACACATGATTTCCCTGCATCCAACAGCACGGCATGACGGCTCTCTTTCACACAGGCACTGTTGAGTCATTAATAGGGGTGGCCAGAACCGTATATATACACCGTATATGACCGTAATTTTTAGCGAATTCCCTGCCAAAAATACCGTGTATACACCGTATATAAATGGTTCTGGCCAACCCTAGTCATTAATGCAATTTGACCGTGATCACTAAAAGTCAGTCACACAGCAACAGCGCCCAATTGCACTCCGCAGATTCACTTACAACCGCGGTTCATTTCTTTGCACGCACACATTTCACGTAACAAATCCACACGCCACAGATTCACTTACAACTGCTGTTCATTTTTTTGCACGCACACATTTCACGCAACAAGTCCACTCGCCACAGATTCACTTACAACTGCTGTTCCTTTTCCCTTCACGCACACGTTTCACGCAACAAGTCCACACGCTACAGATTCACTTACAACTGCTGTTCATTTTTTTGCACGCACACGCTCCATGCAACAAGTCCACACAAAACACAGCATCTCACCTCATGATACTGTGCAGCATCTCACCTCATGATATTGTGTGATATTGTGCAGCATCACCTCATGATATTGTGTGATATTGTGCAGCATCTCACCTCGTGATATTGTGCAGCATCTCACCTCATGATATTGTGTGTGCATAAGACATAACGTTCATCAGTAGGGTTGGCCAGAACCATATATATATATATATACAGTGTATACACAGTATTCTATATGCTGGGAAATCACCAAAAATACGGTCAATTACGGTTCTGGCCAACCCTACACATAAGACACAGCATCTCAAATGATATTATGCATAAGCACACGCTTGTTTGAGTACGTACACCTGCCACCCACCTTGATGCCCTCCATGCTATCAGCTCCGTTGGCACGGCAGAAATCATCCACTGCTCGGTCAAACATGTCCTGATCAGTGTACTTGTGGGCCAGGACTGTTTGCGCGTATGTCCACAGCAATGTGTGCGACTTGGCATCTGCCTTTGCCCTCTGGGTGGCATTCCTGTGTACATGTGTGTGTGTATTTACATATGAGGTGGTGGAGGGGGGGTGCACATACATGTGCGTGCCTGCACACGTGTTGTGTTTGGCACCTAATGTTTAATATCACATTTTTGTTTGACTGAAGCGTGAGCATGTGAATGCGTGTGCATGTGAAAGCATTGGCCTTTCATACTCTGTACAATGATGATTTCCAGGAAAAACGAGGTAGCAACCTGCTGCCAGATTTTTTATAGATGCTTAATGAATTGCATGGGGGTAGCACCCAGAACTCACAGCAACAATATAACCAGAGTCAGCAGCACACAACCGCTGCAACCACACACACCCACCACTTGTTCTTAATGGTGTTCTCACTGCGGCCAGGCAGGAATCGTCCGATCACTGCCCATTGGTTGTCTGCAGCACAGTGTGCCCTGGCCAGGATGTACTCCTCATGCACACTCCAGGGCCCTTTGCTCAGGCCAGGGCGCAGGTCGTTCTGTTTGTGTGTGTGTGTGTGTGTGTGTGTGTGTGTGTGTGTGTGTGAGAGAGAGAGAGAGAGAGAGAGAGAGAGAGACGGAGAGAGAGAGAGAGAGAGAGAGAAGGAGAGAGAGAGAGAGAGAGAGCGTATATAAACACGCAGACCGCATTTTGAGCATACAGGCGTCTAAACAGGTACAGGTGAAGCCAAAGGCGATCCAGAAAGTATCTTTCAACATTCAATAGGGACGCGACGAGCTGAGTCAGGGCAGTTTTTCAAGCACCCCAGAAAATTAAAGGGCAACCCTTAGGCTTTACAAAATCATCCACCCTCTGTCCAAGTGCACTGCACTGACCTTGTACTTCTCCCGGCACTGCTTTCCCGATCTGCCTCCCACACTTTTGGCAATGTTAGTCCAGGTTAATTCAGACGCATCCTGCACCCCCTTCCTTGCTTGCTCTCGGCTCACGGCATCCAGCAGCTGCTCCACTTGCTCGCAACTCCACTTCTTGCTGCGCTCACGGTCCCCTGCGCGTGTGTGTGTGTGTGTGTGTGTGTGTGTGTGTGTGTGTGTGTGTGTGTGTGTGTGTGTGTGTGTGTGTGTGTGAGTGTGTGTGTGTGTGTGTGCGCGTGTGTGTGTGTACCTGAAAGCAAGTGCTACACCTCAGTCTGGCTTGCCAATGTGTGTGCAAGAGGGGTTTACGGCTGGGTGCGCAAGTGGTCAAAGGAGAGCAAACCAGACTATGGGGTGGTGATTCTCATCTGGTTTACCAACCTGAGGCCACCATTGATGGTTCAAGATGTGGGTCTTGACGCCCTGCAGCCGGCGGGGAAGGGAAGAGAGAAGGTCAAAGCTGCCTGCAATTGGGACTACTGTGCACTGCTGTGTTCACACGGCGGGGCTCCTCTGAAACCAAAGAATGATCACGCACAGCTGGCCTTTGTCACCACAAATTTCGGTTGCCAGCTCAGTCTTCCGTCTCGAAAAGACGTGTGCCGTGTAATAGCGTGCAGTGCTGTGCTGGCTATATCATAGCTAATTACTATATTTTTAGTAATTAAATGTGCCACCAGTGATGGATGCAAGCCCAACGTTAAGCCCAACGGTAAAAGTGACTTACAAACCTTCATATATGTCATGGGATGTGATCAATCTTAGTGTTAGCGCCAAATAAATTTTGGGGCTTCTCGGACAATTCGGGTCCCACAGGTCTTTTAATGTAGGACCAGGGTTAGAGCTGCGGTTAGGGTTACGATAGGGCTGGGGTAAAATTGGAAGAAAATCTGGTTGGGTAGGAGCTAGGGTATTAGGGGCTACGGGCGGGTAGCGACGGGAATTCCCGGAAATTCGGTCGAATTCACCCGTCGAAGGGAACAAGCTTATGTTAAACAATCTGCTATTACATCAACAAGTGACCTGCCCCAGCCGAAGTGTTATTGGCTCGATTATATATCCGATTAAATCGTGATTTATACGAATATAGAATTATATAAATTTTAAATGATCTAGGGTGCGTAGGGGGAAATGAGCTTGGACCAGTTCCGTGCCAAGGACACCGACTCTGCAACCGAGCTTGAAGCCCTCCGTACACTTCACCTACAAAAGGCACGCACTTATTTACCCCATTTTTTCAGGCCAGAACTGCTCAAGTGTTTTGGGATTACTCACATCTCCCTCCTCCTGTCAAACCACGCAGCATTTACAAAGCCAGGGCTTGTATGAGAGCACCGATGAGGCCCTGCTGCGTGAGGAGGTGCTCGGACACCTGGACCAGGTTGTGAAGGACTGGGTCAAGGGCGTGGCTCGCCACCTAGGCTTGTCTGAGAGCGTTGCGCAGGAGGCCAATGCCACCATCTTCACATTCGGCTCGTATCGCCTAGGAGTGCATGCACCAGGTGCGTGCCATGCTCGTGCGAGCATGCATGGGTGTATGTGCGTACGTATCTAGGCACACGTACGTTTTTCGCATGCATGTGTGTGTGCATGTGTGTGTGTGTGTGTGTGTGTGTGTGTGTGTGTGTGTGCATGTGTGTGTGTGTGTGCATGTGTGTTGTGCATGTATGTGTGCATGTATGTGTGTTTGTGTGTGTGTGTGCCTCTGTATGTGTGTGTGCATGTGTGTTTGTGTGTGTGTGTGTGCCTCTGTGTGTGTGTGCCTCTGTGTGTGTGTGTGTATATGTGTATATGTGTGTGGGAGTGGGTGTGGATGTGGGTGTGGGTGTAGGCTTGGTTGTGTGCATGAGTGCTGAGTGTGATGCGCTTATGTGCGTGCATGTATAAATATGAGTGTGCTTGTGTGCGTGTGTGCATGCGTGCGTGCGTGTGCGTGTGTGCGTGCTTTTTTGTGTGCAAGTCGTTGCTGCATGCATCCCTCCATGCATGCACATTCCTGCATGCACATGCACAAATCTGTGTCCCTATTAGGTGTATCAGGCAAGGGAATTTTTGCTTAGTTGAGATTCATGGTGAGTGGGACGTCTAGGCCGAAATCCATACGTGTGCTGTTTGTGGACATTTGGCGCTTTCTGTGCACAGGGGCGGATATTGACGTGCTGTGTGTGGGACCCCATTATGCCAAACGAGAGCACCACTTCTTTGGGAGTCAGCCGTACTGCTTGGAGGCTGTTCTGGCGGTAAGTTAAGGAGGGGGGGGGGGGGGTTTGCGTGTAATTGCATGGGTGTGTAAGCCTTAGTATGTGCAGGCATGGGGTGTAATGTGGGTGTGAGATCAGTATCAGTTGGTGGGAGTCTTTTCGGTTGGTGTGAGTCTGTTCGGCTTCTTTTTGACACACCCTTTAAAGTATGTGCACGTGCACACACTTCTAAAATCCGCACACACACACACGCACACACACACACACACACACACACACACACACACACACACAAACACACACACACACACTCTCATAGCACAGCACAATTTCTGGGCCCGGTGTCTTGCGCATTCGGTGTTTGAAATTGTGCATACACACATGCAATGCACGTGTGCATCGAAACCCTGTGCACGGAACCGGTTTACGCGTGCACAACAGCAGCTCATGCACTTAGTTGTCGCAAGCCTTTTGCTATGATGCGCGGAAGCTCCCTTGTATCACACACGCGCTCTCGCTGTTGTATATAGGGTTGGCCAGAGCCGCATGTATATGGTGTATGTGCCGTGGTTTCGGCAGGGAACTCACCAAATATACGGTCGTATCCAATGTATGCATACAGTTCTGACCCACTTCAAATACTTACACACTAGGCTGTCGAACAAAAACCTTTGTAGATGCCAGTAAGGCACCGCTTGTCCTACCCTCTGCCCCTCTGCTGCCCTAAGCTTTGCCACTGTTAGCTACCTTGAGCCCGGCCCTGTTGAGCAAAACAGCTGCAGAGGCAACAAAAACCACCTGCCAGGTTAAACAAGGAAAAGGAGCTGATTGGTACCATACAAGTAAGCACCTTGAGCCAGGCCCTGTTGAGGGAAACAGCTGCAGAGGCAGCAGAAACCACCTGCCAGGTTAAATGAGGAAAAGGAGTTGGTTGGTACCATACAAGTAAGCACCTTGAGCCTGGCCCTGTTGAGGGAAACAGCTGCAGAGGCAGCAAAAACCACCTGCCAGGTTGAATGAAGAAAAGGAGCTGGTTGGTACCACACAAATAAGCACCTTGAGCCGGGCCCTGCTGAGGGAAACAGCTGCAGAGGCAACAAAAACCACCTGCCAGGTTAAATGAGTAAAAGGAGCTGGTTGGTACCTCACAAATAAGCACCTTGAGCCCGGTCCTGTTGAGGGAAACAGCTGCAGAGGCAGCAGAAACCACCTGCCAGGTTAAACAAGGTAAAGGAGCTGGTTGGTACCATACAAGCAAGCACCTTGAGCCTGGCCCTGTTGAGGGAAACAGCTGCAGAGGCAGCAGAAACCACCTGCCAGGTTAGATGAGGAAAAGGAGCTGGTTGGTATCACACAAATAAGCACCTTGAGCCCGTGCTGGGGGTAAAACACTTCCCGCATCAGTCGAGGGAAGGGAGCTGGTTAGTACCATGTTTAAACTCTTTTCCATCTACGAAGAGGGAGAACCAACTGGGACTTAAGGGGCAGACAGACAGGCTTGGCCTTTTATAGAAAGGGAGGATTGACTGGGATCAACAGGGATTGCCTGAAGCCGTCAGGCTTTTTTTCGGGGTGCCCCCCTGTAAATTGTCATCTCCCCCTACAACACGCAGACAGCATTTATGTGTCACAATCGCTTGGTCTCAGCGCGATTGTTGTACTCCCTCTATCCCTCTCTCTCTCTCTCTCACACACACACACACACAACACACACACACACACGCACGCACACATACACACACACACACCAAAATTCATTGTGCTCCGCGCGATTGGTGTATCGTCATGTGCACACACACACACACACACACACGCACACACACACAAACACACACATGCTGCAATTCACTTGCAGGGAGTTCCAGGAGTGAACGAGATCACCGCGGTGGCAGAGGCCTATGTGCCGGTCATGAAGATTAAGGTGGGCAGAAGGGGAGGGTGTGAGTATGTGAGAGCTTCACTATACGTGAGTAGAGTTGGCCAGAACCGCATATATGCACCGTATATGACCGTATGTACGGTGATTTCCCTGCTAAAAATACCGTATATACCTATAAATGTATGGTTCTGGCCTACCCTACTCATAACGTGAGGCATAGCGGAAGTTGTGAGATGACTGTAGTCTATGAATGAGGCGAGCAAAGGCAGGTCTGAATTGACTGGTTATGGTGTTTAGTTTAAGGATCTAAGGATCGAGGTTGTGATGTTCAGTTGTATAGATCAAGGACGGACGGAGAGGATAGTGTGGTCAGTGGTGAGGATACGTGCACGATTTGGTAGTGCGGGAGGGAGTGGCATGGTCAGTGGTGAGGATACGTGCACAAGTTGGAAGTGTGTGAGGGAGTGGCATGGTCAGTGGTGAGGATACGTGCACGATTTGCTATTGCGTGAGGGAGTGGTATGGTCAGTGGTGAGGATACGTGCACAAGTTGGAAGTGCGTGAGGGAGTGGTGTGGTCAGTGGTGAGGATACGTGCACAGATTGGTAGTGCGGGAGGGAGTGGCATGGTCAGTGGTGAGGATACGTGCACACGAGCTGGTAGTGTGTGAGGGAGTGGTATGGTCAGTGGTGAGGATACGTGCACAAGTTGGAAGTGTGTGAGGGAGTGGTATGGTCAGTGGTGAGGATACGTGCATGAACTGGTAGTGCGTGAGGGCATGGTACAGGTACATGATACTTATAGGGTTGGCCAGAACCGTATATATACACCGTATATGACTGTACATATGGTAATTTCCCTGCCAAAAATACCGTATACACACCGAATATATATGGTCCTGGCCAACCCTAGATAATTAGCAAGCAGCTACTCTGAAGCGGTGCAATGGTGGAGCTGTTGTGTTGCGCATCCTTGTTGTGTTGCGCATCCTTGTTGTGTTGCGCATTCTGTTGTGTTGCGCATCCTGTTGTGTTGCGCATCCTTGTTGTGTTGCGCATCCTGTTGCGCATTCTGTTGTGTTGCGCATCCTGTTGCGCATTCTGTTGTGTTGCGCATCCTGTTGCGAATTCTGTTGTGTTGCGCATCCTTGTTGTGTTGCGCATTCTGTTGTGTTGCGCATCCTGTTGTGTTGCGCATCCTGTTGCGCATTCTGTTGTGTTGCGCATCCTTGTTGTGTTGCGCATCCTGTTGTGTTGCGCATCCCTCCTTGAGGCCTACTCGCAGGGTCTAGCTCTAGGTGACTGAGCAACGTGTCCGTTTTTAAAATCTATGGCGATTACCCAATGTCGTAATTGAAGAAATGACGTGTTTGCATTGTGAAACGTTTGTGTTACACTGATTTCAAAGAGTCTAGCTCTAGAGAGTGCATACCGTACATTGCCGTACTCACCCCGGTGCCCAAATTTCAGAAATAATTTAGGTAACCCCGGGTAACCCCGGACCCTGTTAATAAATATTTTAGCCTTCCCTGCGCCAACCCCAGTGGGCATCTAGCCCAGCCAGTGCCTGTACAAGTGTGTTTGTATGCGTGCACATGCGCATTTGTGCGTGTGCATGTGTGTTTCTGTCATGCTTGTTGTGCGTGTGCATGTGCGTGTGCATGTGCTTGTGCGTGTGCATGTGTGCTTCTGCTTCACGCTGAGCCCGCTCCTCTTTTGCCTGCTGCAGCCTGGCTAGGTCGGCTTTCTGCTGCTCCTCCTTTTGCTGCTGCAACGCTGCTTTTTCCTCTGCTGTAGCTGCCAACTTGACGAAAAAGCTGTATTTGCAAGTGCTTGTGACGATTACTAAGTTGTAAAGAATGTAGGGTTGGCCAGAACCGTACACGGCATTTTCTGCAGGGATTTCACGAAATATGAATTATTGTACGAGAGCACTGTTGTTAGGTCGTTAGGGGTTATTTGCTATTTGGCCCTCTCTCATACATAGGCCTATTCGCTTTCTCTCTCTCTCTCTCTCTCTCACACACTCACACACACGCACACACACGCACACACGCACACACACATACACACACAAGCACACACAAACAAGCACAAACTCATCCACACTCACACACACACATCACTGTCTGCAGTTCAAGGGCGTGGAAATGGATGTGTTGTACGCCAGCCTGGCTCAGTTCCTCATCCCTGAGACCCTTGACTTGAGCCACAACTCAGTGCTGAGAGGTTGTGACGAACAGAGTGTGCGCTCCCTGAACGGATGCCGCGTCACTGACACCATTCTGAGGTGTGTGTGTGGGGTTGTGTGTATGTGTGTGTGTGTGTGTTTTGTGGTTGCGGTTGCGCTGTGGATGTATTGTGTGACAAACAGAGTGTGCGCTCCCTCAACGGCTGTCGCGTCACTGACACCATTCTGAGGTGTGTGTGGGGTTGTGTGTGTGTGTGTTTTGTGGTTGTAGATGCGCTGTGGATGTTTTGTGTAACGAGCAGAGTGTGCGCTCCCTGAACGGCTGCCGTGCACTGACACCATTCTGAGGTGTGTGTGGGGTTGTGGTTGTGGTCGTGATGTGTGTGTGTGTTTTGTGGCTGTGGTTGCGCTGTGGATGTATTTTGTGACGAACAGAGTGTGCGCTCCCTCGACAGCTGTCGCGTCACTGACATCATTCTGAGGTGTATGTGGGGTTGTGTGTGTGTGCGTGTGTGTGTATGTGTGTGTTGTGGTTGTGGTTGCGCTGTGGATGTGTTGTGTGACTGACAGTGTGCGCTTCCTCAACGGCTGCCGCGTCACTGACACCATTCTGAGGTGTTTTTGGGGTTGTGTGTGTGTGTTTTGTGGTTGCGGTTGCGCTGTGGATGTATTGTGTGACGAACAGAGTGTGCGCTCCCTCAACAGCTGTCGCGTCACTGACACCATTCTGAGGTGTGTATGGGGTTGTGTGTGTGTGTTTTGTGGTTGTGGTTGCGCTGTGGATGTATTGTGTGACGAACAGAGAGTGTGCTCCCTCAACGGCTGCCGCGTCACCATCCTGAGGTGTGCGTGTGTGCGTTCGTGTGTTCTCGTTTTGTCAGTATGTTGCAGGTTTCTTTGTGGATGTGTTGTGTGGTGAGCAGAGTGTGCGCTCCCTCAACGGCTGCCGCGTCACGGTTTGTATGTTCTAGTGTGTTTGCGAATGGGTGTTTGCAACATGGGTGTTAGCAACGTGGGTATGCTATATTGATGAGTAAGGTGATCAAGTCCGCTCAGACCGTAATCGAATGAAAATGCCTACATATACATACACATACGCCCCGATCTGATATGTCCAATTTTTAGCCTATGGAGGTTCATCTGATGCTAGCCGAGGGCTACATACGTGCACACACGCGCACACACACACATACACACACACACACATACATACATACATACACACGCGAACACACGCGCACAGGTACATGTGCACACATACACACGCAAAGATAAACACGCACACACACATACACACACGCGCACAGGTACATGTGCACACATACACGCGCAAAGACAAACACGCGCACACACACACGCACAGGTACATGTGCACATATACACACGCAAAGACAAACACACACACAGGTACACATGAACACACACACACACACAAACACAAACACGCACGCACGCACACACACGCACTCAGGTCCGTCCCTGACGTGTCCACCTTTCGATTGGCACTGAAGGCCATCAAGCTGTGGGCAGAGAAGCGCGGCGTGTATTCAAATGTGTCTGGATACTTGGGTGGTGTGAATATGGCTCTGCTGGTGGCCAAGATCTGTAAATGGTACCCTAAGAAGCAGGCCTGTACGGTGGTCATGATGGTGTTCATGGTACGTGTGTGTTTAGGTGGCTTGTGTGTGCGCGTGTGTGTGTGTGTGTGCGTATGTGTGTGTGTGAGTGTGTGTATGTGTATGCGTGAGTGCATGTGTGCGCGTGTGTGTTTGTTTATATGGATGCGTGAGTGCATGTGTGTGTGAGTGTGTGTGTTGCTGCGTGGGTGTTTTAAGGTGTATTGATGGTAGGTGGTTCGTGTTTGGTGTGGATAGGTTTAGACAGTGTTTATGGGCATGTGCAAACGCCAATGCAAAAGCATGTGTACGTGTGGTTGTGTGCGTCACATTTGCACTGGCCCGCACGTGCCTTGCTCTACGTTGCCCTGCATTGCCTTGCGTTGCCTGTTTTGCTGCAATGCTCGCACTGTTCTGAAATTTTGACGAATCTCTGCAGCATCTGTGTATGATCTGTGACCACATGTCCTCTTGAACTTGCTTATAGGGTTGGCCAGAATGATATAAACATATACGGTACTTCACGCAGGATTTCCATCAAACACACGGTCATATACGGCGTATATATACGATTCTTGCCAACCCTACATAAATAGCACCACGGCACTTTGCCCTGTAGCACTTTGCAACTTCAAACTGGCGATGGCCTAATGCGATGCACTTGTCGCCCAAATACTTGGTGCCATGAAAACGAACACACACACATACACACACACACACACACACACACACGCGCGCGTACACACACACACACACGCACACACACACACATCACATTCCTGCAGCACTTCACCACCAAGTACTGGCGCTGGCCTGATGCAGTTCACTTGGTGCCTCAGAAAGACGACCCCAGCATGGGTCTGCTTGTGTGGAACCCACTTGATGATAGGGATAGGTAAGTATTGTCGGGTCGTTACCTTGCAGGGTCACTGTTGTTCGCTACGTCACGCCGCAGAGTTGAGCCGTTGATTTGCAGGGTCATGAGTTGTTGCTTAGCAGGTTCATGCTGCTCGCCGACAGGGTGTACTACAGAATAGAGTTGGGTCGTTACAATGCATAGTCACAGTTGTTTGCTACGTCACGCTGCAGAGTAAAGTCGTTACGTTGCAGGGTCACTGTTGTTCGCTACGTCACGCCGCAGAGTATAGTTAAGTCGTTACTTTGCAGGGTCACTGTTGTTCGCTATGTCACGCCGCAGAGTTGAGCCGTTGATTTGCAGGGTCATGAGTTGTTCCTTGGCAGGGTCATGCTGCTCGCTGACAGTTTGTACTACAGAATAGAGTTGGGTCGGTTACAATGCATAGTCACTGTTGTTCGCTACGTCACGCCGCAGAGTATAGTTAAGTCGTTACCTTGCAGGGTCACTGTTGATTGCTATGTCATGCCGCAGAGTTGAGCCGTTGAT
>Ga0307942_1003175_pt1:0-5000 | contig 13311 bp, 15 predicted proteins | sample OrgLakmetagen175_FD_201846 | JGI IMG/M metagenome (GOLD analysis project Ga0307942, IMG submission 201846) | Saline water microbial communities from Organic Lake, Antarctica - #175 | ecosystem: Environmental > Aquatic > Non-marine Saline and Alkaline > Saline | place: Antarctica: Organic...
CACACACGCACCTTGCATGACACCTCGCCTGCTGGCTCTGCCCGCGCCTCTCTCGCTTCGCGCAGACACTCGGCAAGGGGCGCCTGTACCGCTGCCGCTGCTGCCTTGAAGCGCTCCGCTAGAAGCTGTGTACGAGAGATCACGTGCGTCACACAGCGCATCATCTTAACCAGGGGGTGGTCGAAATTGAGGGGGTGATCAACATTAAGGGGGTGATCAACATTGAGGGGGTGATCAACATTGAGGGGGTGATCAACATTGAGGGGGTGATCAACATTGAGGGGGTGATCAACATTAAGGGGGTGATCAACATTGAGGGGGTTGTCAACAGGTCTGTCGAGGAAGGGGGAGGGAACTTGCGGCACACTGCTTTGAACTCGCATTTTGTACCCTTGGCATGCAATCTCAGCCTTTTTGCTTGCTCCGTTTACGAACAACATTCCGAGGCCACACTTACACACACAAACACACACGCGTGCACAGCCACCCCTTGCTCTCACAAATCCATCCGTCCACAAAAGAACAAATATAACGATTCCTCCTTCCCCTTTTCGTCCCACCCACCGCACAAATGCTTTTGCATGCCACGGCACCCTCCACAGCAGCAGTAACAGATGCGAATACACACGTACATTTCTACATTGCTACACGAACAACTATGCACACACACACACCTCCTTAGCAATACCCACAAACATTGGTTGCGTTGCCATCTGACACAGTGACACTAAAAGGACAATACAAATATTTATCTACACAGAAACCTGCAAAATCCTCCATTTTCAAAATTGCACATCGAACTGCTCAGACAATTCAAGGGTATCAAAACTTTCACAAACTTTATCGAACCCTTGCTCCCCAAAAGTCGAACTGAACAACCCTGTTAAAAACACACTTCAAAAAACACGTGCATACATACTCGCGCTCACCTCCTTTGCACGCCCCCCCACGGGGATTGCATTTTGTAATACTGCTCAGCGGCAGAGAAGGCACACCAAGCATGCACTTGCACACAGACGCACACCTACCTACCTACCTACCTACCTACCTACCTACCTACCTACCTACATACATACATACATACAAACATACATACACACACACCTCCTTAGCACGCCCCCCAAACGGCGGTTGCAACGCTGCCCTCCACAGCGGCAGTGGGGGCACACCAAGCACGCGCTCGCACACCGACCCCCAAGACTCCCCGGCTGCGACCATGGCTGCAAGGACAATGGCACCAGGCATGTGAACATCAAGGCACCAGGCATGTGAACATCAAGGCACCAGGCATGTGAACATTGTGGAATATGAACATCAAGGCATGTGAACATCAAGGCATGTGAGCATAAGGCATGTGAACATCAAGGCATGTGAACATCAAGGCATGTGAACATCAAAGCATGTGAACATCAAGGCATGTGGACATCAAGGCATGTGAACATCAAGGCATGTGAACATCAAGGCATGTGAGCATAAGGCATGTGAACATCAAGGCATGTGAACATCAAGGCATGTGGACATCAAGGCATGTGAACATCAAGGCATGTGAGCATAAGGCATGTGAACATCAAGGCAAGTGAACATCAAGGCATGTGAGCATTAAGGCATGTGAACATCAAGGCACCAGGCATGTGAACATCAAGGCACCAGGCATGTGAACATCAAGGCATGTGAACATCAAGGCATCACGTATGATTAAGGGTGTGCCCGCTTCTTGACAAGACTCGACGAGGTAAAGCTTTGCTGGCAATAACACACACACACAAAATTCACCCATGCTAACGTATGGCGTGTTTCAGTGACTGAGGTAAGGGGATTGACTGACTGTGGCATGCCAGCACGGCAAGGCAATGAGAGAAGGGCCTATGCGCGTCAGTGAATGCGCACTGCATTGCACTGCAACCCGCTGATTACATTCTGACTGCTTTTAAAGCAATGGCAAGACATCACGCATGCTTTCACACATCTACATCCCCGCCGTCACTGCAAGCGTTCGTTCAGGTGTAGGGTTGGTATTACAAGCAACCAAGGGGGGACACACATACAAGCGCACATACAAGCAGCAAAGGGGGCGCATACATACAAGCGCACTTACACGCACAGATTCGTGCAACTGCATGCGAGCCCCCGGCTGCCATTTTAACAGCAAACCAGTGGCAAGAAAATAAAAGATAAAAAGGCGATGCTGGTTAGGGAACTTCAGGGGGTTTGAAAAACCTTCGGTTTTCCCTCACCCCAAAACTGTTTTTGTGCGGGACGCCCTCGGCTGGTTTTCCAGAAAGTGAAGAAATGTGCGGGTAAGTAAGGGTGTGTTTGCTTATTATGTACGAGCGGCGTCTGCACGGGATGAGGTTTCTTGTTGCTGGTAGTAATAGCATATTCCGCCTGGTCCTAAGTGAAATGTTGCTTAAAAGGGTGATCCGACAGACGCCATTTCTGAGCTTTGTGCGATACATATATCCACGTCACACTAAGGGCAGGGGTACTTAAGGGTGCCGGCACCTAAAGCCCTCAACGCCAACAGTGGCGCACACACACACACCAGTGGCACACCGGTTATATTACAATTTGAACCGCAGATTAAAATATGCGCATTCATCAGATGAGCATAGAAAGGTGTGAGCGGCAGTCTTGCGACACACAGGACTCCCTAGACAACGAGCGAGTTCACGTGGCAATGACATGTGCAGGTGGGTAGGACTGCATGATGAGGCCACAGCCTCGGCTTTAGTTGTTGCTGCAGAAATAAGCTAGGTAGAAGAGCAGGGAGCTTAGCTTAAAGAGGACGAAGGAGATACTACTGGTGAAGAGTTCCCACCCACGCACACACACACACAGGCTGTATTCAAGCTCAGCATGGCGTTCAGCACACAATAGGCGATTGGTAGCAGGGCACGGCAGCGAGGTCTCTTGTCGTGGTGCTCACGTATGCACAGCCTGCGTCTCATTCAGTGTGTCCAGCAGCCGAGCACATCCAGGCCAGGCGTGCTGAAGCATCAATAATCAATAACAATCCATCAACGTGCAGATGCTAGGCACTTAATAGCTAGCTGAGCGTGAGTCCTGTACTTTTTACCTGCGGCCGTACCTGTGCCTGTTTGTTGGGACTGAGCAGCAGCAGCAGCAGCAGCAGCAGCTGGAGATGGAAGAGAGGCCCCTGCTGCACCGCCTGAGCTTCTGGTGCTGTGAGTGCTGGTGGGGGTGAGGGCAAAGGGGGTAGGCCATGATGCCATGGCTGAGTGCACCGCTCCCTCCACTGCCACGAGGTCGGCGGCTGAGGTGCAGGCCTGTGCAGATGCGTGTGTGTGTGTGTGTGTGTGTGTGTGTGTGTGTGTTTGTGCAGGCCTGTGCAAATTTGGTTGTGTGTATGTGTGTGTTTATGCGTGTTCGTGAGTGTGTGTATGAGTGTGTGTTCAAGCTTGTGTGTGTGTTTGTTTGTGTGTGTACGGGAGTGTGTGTGTGTATGTGTGCTACCAAGTTTGTGTACATGTGGGTCACCAATTTACAGTGCAAACTTTTTATAGGGGAAATAAGCCTGACATACAACAAGGTGAACCACAAAGGGGTCAGGGGCGCTGGGCTGCACAGTCTCGTGCCACAATCTGCACCCGTTTATTGCGAGAGCATTACTGATGCACAGTCACGAGAGCATGAGTTATGAGAGAGAGCATCACCTATGCACAGTCTCGTGCCACAATCTGCACCCGTTTATTGCGAGAGCATCACCGATGCACAGTCACGAGAGCATGAGCTAAGAGAGAGAGCATCACCTATGCACAGTCTCGTGCCACAATCTGCACCCGTTTATTGCGAGGGCATCAACTATGCATGCAGCATACACAATAATGTAATGTACGTAGGGTTGTCCAGGACCGTATATATGCACCGTACATGACCGTATGTTTGGTAGTTTCCCTGCCAAAAATACCATATACCACCAAGGGTATGTGGTTCTGGCCGACCCTAAATGTGTGCAATGTAATTACACACAATACACAGATTCCAAGGTACACACATGCAAATTGTAGTATACCCAAAAAAGCACATAAATGAATGAATGTACGGACCTGGAGCAGGGAAGGGCACTGTACTTAAATTTTTGCGCCACATGCTACCACCATTCCTTGCATGCACGACACACACACACATACACACACAACAAGTACACATACGCACGCAAACACACAACAAGTACACACGCGCACACAAACACAAACGAGCGACACACACACAACAAGTACACATACACACACAACGAGCAGCCATACACACAGACACACACAACAATTACACACACAAACAAGCGTAGCTGACCTTAAGCAGGGAGGGGCAGTGTGCTGCAAATTCCTGTGCCATTTGCTGCACCCATTTGTTACAAGCGCGCTCCACGACATGTGGAGGCAAAGGAGTTAGGCGGGTCTGCGGTTGCAATTGTGCATGCATGCGTGTGTGCGTGTGCTTGTGTACACGTGTGTAGGATCAACATGTGATACTTGATATTCGTGTGGTATACCTGTGATAATTTTTAGTGTGGTATACTTATGATATTCGTGTGGTATACATGTGGTATTCGTGTGGTATACATGTGGTATACATATGGTATACATGTGGTATTCTGTGATATATGTGTGATATTTGTGTAGTATACATGCGATATTCATGTGATATACATGTGGTATTCATGTGGTATACATGTGGTATTCGTGTGGTATATATGTGACATGCGTAGCAGTCATGCAGGAATGCAAGCGCGCCTGAAGAAGTATTGACATGCAGCAAACGCACCAACACACACTGACAGACACACCAACACACACACAAGCGTGGGCACAGGGCGTTTTAGACATGTGTGCTTCTACCCAGTCGGCAGGTTGTGCAAGGTTGGCCAGAGCCATACATATGCACGCATGTATACATGGTGTATATAGGAAGTTTTTGAAGAAACTCTACCATACAAACGGTCATACATGGTGTGCTTTACATACAATGTAGGCCAGCCC
>Ga0307942_1003175_pt1:10000-13311 | contig 13311 bp, 15 predicted proteins | sample OrgLakmetagen175_FD_201846 | JGI IMG/M metagenome (GOLD analysis project Ga0307942, IMG submission 201846) | Saline water microbial communities from Organic Lake, Antarctica - #175 | ecosystem: Environmental > Aquatic > Non-marine Saline and Alkaline > Saline | place: Antarctica...
TTGTGTGTGTGTGTGTGTGTGTGTGTGTGTGTGTGTGTGTGTGTGTGCGTGTGTGTGCGTGTGTGTGTGTGTGTGTGCCTTAACCCTAACCCTAAATCCTAAGTGGCTATTCATCAGAATCTTGTTTGTGAAATCCTTGTCAAATGGGATTCGTAGTGGAATAAGTTTATCAGAGGAACTCATCACAGAGCTACAGTAGTGATGTGTTTAGAAATATGCACACTCACGCAGACAAATACACACAGTTAGACAGTCCCTCACAAACACTGAAGCACACACATTTTGAGCCACACCTGGATGCTAACCACATTGCTGAGAATGTTCTCGCAGTTGTTAGAGATGGACACGATGGTGTCTGCACTGCCTATGAGATCCCTGCACGTGTGAATGTATGTGTGTGTGTGCGTGTGTGTGTGTGTGTGTGCACGTTGTGTGTGTTTGTGTGAGTGTGTGTGTATGTATATGTGCAATTACACAAGCAGATGCATGTGTTTGCATGCATGTGTGTATGAGTGCACGTGCCCGTATGTGCTTTTGTGTGAGCACATGTGCAAGTGGGTATGCGTGCGTGCATGCAATGATCACGTGTACATGTGTGTGTACGTGTGTGTGTGTACGTGTGTGTGCATCTTTATGTATGTATACGTATGCACGTTCATTTGCGCTTGCGTTTGCATGTCTTTGTGCACGTGTGTGCGCGTTTGTGTATGTTTGTCTGTGTGTGTGTTTTATGTGTGTGTGTTTGTTTGTTTGTTTGTTTGCTTGTTTGTTTGCTTGTTTGTTTGTGTGTTTGTGTGTGTGTGTGTGTGTGCGTGTGTGTGCGTGTGTGCGTGTGTGTGTGTGTGTGTGTGTATCCAATACCTGTACGAGTTCCCCACTAGCTGGCGGAGCTGATGTTGCTTGAGCTCAATGTCCTTGCCCGTCCTGGCCTCAATCTGTCATAGGGAAGAGGGGTGCACTTGCACGAGATGCACACACGGAATGGTGCTTGCATGTGACACGCACACTCGGGAATGGCTTCTTCTCCCATACCTCTCTGATTTCTGCAACAGTGCGCTGCTGAAACAGCAGCTCTGCCTGCCTCTTAGCATCTGCGCTCCCCATGCTGTAGCTCCTTAGGGTTCCTTTATTAATCCATTCAAGGGGGTACACTATTTTTAGCGAGGTAGTGTTATCAATTTTTGGCTAAGTTTAAATTAGATTGCATGCATCAATGCAATGGACACAAAACAACAAGCCTTTTTGGTCTTCCTTCTGGCAACGTGTCTCTTATTTCCCTACTGGGAGCGCACAGGTATGCCAGAGATACCGATTTACTACATGTAATGAGCCTTGGCAGCTGATCACACGTGTTTTGTAATTACACAGTGGCAGCTGATTGCACGCGTTTTGGAATTACACAGTGAGGCTGGGGTTCCCCTATGAGAGAGAGGCTATAGCACGCAGATCCACTGTGTCTGACGGGCCGGGACCTGGATTTCACCGGCGGACTATAGAATACAGCCAGGACACGGGTAATAAAAGTTGGACTATACAGTCAGACAAGTTAATTAACATGTAGCACGACGTAGCTTTGATGTAGCAGAGTATGATGTGTATGCTTCAAGTTTGTAAGATTTGATCTTCAGTCGCTCTGCTCAGGTGCTGACCAGACTTTTTGCCACGACCACACGCAAGCAAAAGCTGCAGGCTCCAACAGGCTTCATTCCATGCCAAATATTAATCAGGCACAATAATTCCATGTCAAATGCTTTCTTGTTAATAAACCAAATTGCAGCGCACAGCCCACGGATTGTTACAAACCCCAACACCATCGATCGCCCTGCAGGCGAACGCCTGCAAGCGTGGTTGTACAGCCCGCTTGAAAATAACACCACAGGAACACCGCCACCTGTCATTCTTATGGCATCAGTAAGTGGCGGTCATGTTGGCGAGGAACCTTGGCGGCAGCTCTGCAGAGGCATTAGTGTTGTTGGAAAAAAAGCCATGCATCCCCTATTTTGCTCATCCTACGTATTGACGCCTTTGTTTGTATGTAGTAAGTTCAATTAAAGACAGAAGAGGGTGCTGAAACCCCAAAAGGGAAGTTGTTTGCATGTTCCCCCCATACAGATTTCCAAATTAGCAACCTTCAGATGATCAGATGGCTAACCAGATTGTCATACCTTTTGCTGTCACCTGCTGCACCAAACTCTGTGATAAAATCATGTTTTAAAATCCCAGAGGTGGTCTTCTGAGGCCCCAAACAGGGGTACTTTTGAAATGTGAATTGAGTACGGTGGCCGGGACTGGCAACAATTAAGCTCAGTTCCCAGAGGTAGCACCCGAGCTTGAATGTTGCCAGTCCCGGCAAAAATGTCTAATTGCCCGCGGCGTGAATTCTATTTTTCACCATCATTCTCTCATATCTCACCACCCACTGACCTAGTTTGTGTCATTTTCAAATGAATCGTCTACATTTTAATAAAATTTATCGTTGCAACAAAGAGGTGGAATTCGACCTTCACCAAATATACATTTCAAACCCTAGGATGATTTGGTATCATAAAAGAAGTCCTCCTGTCTTGTTTTGGGATGAAAAGAGGCCCTGGTTGGGGAGTGGTGGTCTGTAATGTGGAAACTCAGTGCCAAAATTAACTGTATTTCTGTCCAGACCACTGGGGTGGTCCTTTTGGCCCCAAACTTCATGAACCATCTAGTTATATCATTGAAACATGATTTGCATCAAAAAATTCACATTTCAGGACATTTGCTCAGTTGACCCCCTCTGTTAAAATCCTTTGCAAAGAATAAAGTGGAAATTGTGTGTTTGGCAAGATATGCTAGTTAGTATGCTTATTCCCTTGGAAAGAACCTATCAAATGTAAAGGTGCCCTACGTGTGCGTTTAATCCTATCAATCTGTTCACAGAGCGGCTTGACCAAATCTGAACATATGCTCTGGTAGCTTATAACACATTAGCACAAGTTTGAAGCTGTAATGGTACCAATGTGATGAAGTGGTGTGAGTTGCCCTCATAATTGCCCCTTGAAAGCTGCATTGTGCTAAATTCCATAGTTTATAAATTTGTATGTGCAGGGGCTTGGAGTACAGCGTGATATTCGGCTTCCTACGTATGCTGAGCTCTTTGCAAGTGAAGGTGAAAAACTGTTGTGACAGGGAGACTTGTTTCCAAAGCTTCCCAGCAAATGCTGGCCTTTGCTGACCAGCTTCAAAATGCTGTGTAAACTTGGCAGTAATTAGCAAGAAAGGACGTCTGTTTCATTGCAATTATGTAGGGTTTGTTTCTCTCTCTCTCTCTCTCTCTCTCT
>Ga0307942_1003176_pt1 | contig 13311 bp, 16 predicted proteins | sample OrgLakmetagen175_FD_201846 | JGI IMG/M metagenome (GOLD analysis project Ga0307942, IMG submission 201846) | Saline water microbial communities from Organic Lake, Antarctica - #175 | ecosystem: Environmental > Aquatic > Non-marine Saline and Alkaline > Saline | place: Antarctica: Organic Lake...
GGGGTAGGGCATAGCTCAGGGCTTGTGCACAGATACCAAGCACACTGGCAAAAACACACCCAGATACCTAAGCTGGTGGGCAGGGGTAGGGCATAGCTCAGGGCTTGTGCACAGATATCAGGCACACTGGCAAAGACGCACCCAGATACCCAAGCTGGTGGGCAGGGGTAGGGCATAGCTCAGGGCTTGTGCACAGATACCGAGCACACTGGCGCAAACGTACCTTAATGCCCAAGCTGGGCAACAGGTGCAAGGCATGCACATAGGCAGGAAGGCTCGGGCTGTTCCGCAACAGCCGTGACAGCACCACCGCAAGATAGCCTGAACGTGCAGGGCTGAGGGGGGAGCCCAAGGCACGCAGAGCACACGCAAAGCGGAGAACCAGCTGGAGTTGGTGCGAGCAATCGGCAGGGGGTGTGGATTGGGTGGGGGAAGGGTGTCGGTGCTCTGTTTGGGTGGAGGTGGGCTGGGGCGTTGAGGAGAGGGAAGGGTCATTGCAGTGCTGCGCGGGATTGCTGGGAGGACTGGAAGGCAAGTTGCTACCAAGGAAGGTGGCCCTGTTGCTGTTTAGCGTGGTCCGGAACTCAAAGAGGGGTGCCAGGGTCGTTTCGGTGGCAGGGTCTGTGACGGTCCCTAGGATGCAAGACAGTTCCGCGTCCGCGCAGCGTAGCAGCAACTCCTGCGGGAGTTGGTACGCAAAAAGATAGCATGAACGAATTGATCTAATATGAAGGCATACAATTTTGATTAGTCTGAAAAAACATAACAAGTATTTTTGATTATGAAAGAGAGCATGCAAGTAGGGTTAAAGCCAAACCCATACATTTATACGTATGGCCAAACCCATACATTTGTACGTATGTACAGTGTATGTACGATATTTGTAGCAGGGTGTGTAGCAGGAAAACAGTGTATGTGCGATATTTGTAGCAGGGTGTGTAGCAGGGAAACAGTGTATGTGCGATATTTGTAGCAGAGTGTGTAGCAGGGAAACAGTGTATGTGTGATATTTGTAGCAGGGTGTGTAGCAGGGAAAGTGTATGTGCGATATTTGTAGCAGGGTGTGTAGCAGGGAAACAGTGTATGTACAATGTGTAGCAGGAAAACAGTGTATGTACAATATTTGTAGCAGGGTACGTAGCAGGGAACCCGCCTACCGTGACCACCAGTAATTAGCGTTGACCAAAACCATACGTATGTACGCATATACAGCGAATGTATGGTATTTGTAAGAAGGAAATAAGCACACATACGGTCAAACAAATAGTCCTGGCCATCCCTGCACACAAGGATTGACTTCATAACTACAACAGCAAGGTTGCTTTTAGCTACTATAGTATGGTTTCTCAGTTGGGTTGCTCATACCTACAACAGTAGAGCTGCTAAATTAAGGCAAGGCTGCTCATAGCTACAACAGCAGGGTCACTCAAAAAAAGCAAGTTGCTCGTAGCTACATTAGTAGGGTTGCTCATATCTACAACAGCATGGTTACTCAGTAAAGGCAAGGCTGCTCATAGCTACAACAGTAGGGTTGCTCATAGCTGCAACAGCAGGGTTACTCAGTAACGGCAAGGCTGCTCGTAGCTACAACACTAGGGTTGCTCAGTAAGATTTCTCATAGCTACAACAGTAGGGTTGCTCATAGCTACAACAGTAGGGTTGCTCGTAGCTGCAACAGTAGGGTTGCTCAAAGAAGGCAAGGCTACTCATAGCTACAACAGCAGGGTTACTCAGTAACGGCAAGGCTGCTCGTAGCTACAACACTAGGGTTGCTCAGTAAGATTTCTCATAGCTACAACAGTAGGGTTGCTCATATCTACAACAGCAGGGTTGCTCAAAAAGGGCAAGGCTGCTCATAGCTACAACAGCAGGGTTGCTCAGTAAGATCTCTCATAGCTACAACAGTAGGGTTGCTCATAGCTGCAACAGTAGGGTTGCTCAAAAAAGGCAAGGCTGCTCATAGCTACAACAGCAGGGTTGCTCAGTAAGATTTCTCATAGCTACAACAGTAGGGTTGCTCAGTAAGATTTCTCATAGCTACAACAGTAGGGTTGCTCATAGCTACAACAGCAGGGTTGCTCAAAAAGGCAAGGCTGCTTGTACCTACAACAGCAAGGTTGCTCAGTAGGGTTGCTCATAGCTGCAACAATAGGGTTGCTCAAAAAAGGCAAAGGGTTATAGATCAAGGTACAGGGTTCAGTGTACAGGGTTTAGGGTCTAAGGGTCAGTTACTGACAGGGACCAGCTGGTGGCAGATCAGCGGAACGACCTGGCGGAGGGTCATTTGCTCTCAGAGAACGTCAGGCAGAGAACATCACTCAGAGAACGCCACTCAGAGAACGTCACGCAGAGAACGCCACGCAGAGAATGTCACGCAGAGAACGCCACGCTGAGAACATCACTCAGAGAACGCCACTCAGAGAACGTCACGCAGAGAACGCCACGCTGAGAACGTCACGCAGAGAACGTCACGCAGAGAACGTCACGCAGAGAACGCCACACAGAGAACTCACTCAGAGAACGTCACGCAGAGAACGTCACGCAGAGAACGCCACACAGAGAACGTCACGCAGAGAACGCCACACAGAGAACTCACTCAGAGAACGTCACGCAGAGAACGTCACGCAGAGAACGCCACACAGAGAACTCACTCAGAGAACACACTCAGAGGACGCCACGCAGAGGACGCCACGCAGAGAACTCACTCAGAGAACTCCACGCAGAGAAGTCACTCAGAGAACTCAGAGAACTCACTCAGAGAACTCACTCAGAGAACACACTCAGAGAACGTCACGCAGAGAACGTCACGCAGGTATCAGTAATGAAGGAAGTGGAGGCAAACATTCACATGGTAAAAGGAGGGTCATTTGTTGTCAGTGGCATCATACCATGACTCATGCTGAGAGGTATAAGTGGTGAGAAAAGTGGAGGCAAGTTACAAGGTGAACAAGGTCCGTGGTTTAATTGTTTGCACGGAAGGAGGTTTGACAGAGCACCAAAAATGCTGGTCATGCACTGCTTTCCTCTGCTCAGAAGCACAGCAGTGGTCACATTCGATCAGTAGTCACACTTGATCAGTCACACTTAATAATTCAAACTTGATCAGTCGTCACACTTGATCAGCAAAGAACAACAGGTAACAGTCGTACGTCAGCACATCGCTCTTCCCGCTTCCCATGTTGGATGGATCCATTGGGAGCCCACTGGTTTGATGCTGAAGGTGGGCACAAAATTAGGGAGCAGTTACACACACAGGCCAGCAGCACAAGCAAACACATAATAATCATACCCACCCTTTGACACAAGAAACACAAAAAATACCTCACAGGACTCACCTCCAGGATCTCAGCGCCAGGGAACGCAGCGACGCAAGAATCTCACAAGCAAACACACGATGATCACGCCCACCCCTTGACGCAAGAAGCACAAAACAATACCTCACATGACTCACCTCCAGGATCTCAGCGCCAGGGAACGCAGCGACGCAAGCCTCCCACAAGCAAACACACGATGATCACACCCACCCCTTGACGCAAGAAGCACAAAACAATACCTCACAGGGCTCACCTCCAGGATCTCAGCGCCAGGGAACGCAGCGACGCAAGCCTGCCACATGCAAACACATGATGATCACACCCACCCCTTGACGCAAGAAGCACAAAATAATACCTCACAGGGCTCACCTCCAAGATCTCAGCGCCAGGGAACGCAGCGACGCAAGCCTGCCACATGGAAACACATGATGATCACACCCACCCCTTTAGGCAAGAAGCACAAAACAATACCTCACAGGGCTCACCTCCAAATTCGATCTCAGCGCCAGGGAACGCAGCGACACAAGGCTCCCACAAGCAAACACACGATGATCACACCCACCCCTTGACGCAAGAAGCACAAAATAATACCTCACAGGGCTCACCTCCAAGATCTCAGCTCCAGGGAACGCAGCGACGCAAGCCTGCCACATGCAAACACATGATGATCACACCCACCCCTTTAGGCAAGAAGCACAAAACAATACCTCACAGGGCTCACCTCCAAATTCGATCTCAGCGCCAGGGAACGCAGCGACAAGGCTCCCACAAGCAAACACACGATTATCACACCCACCCCTTGACACAAGAAGCACAAAACAACACCTCACAGGGCTCACCTCCAAATTCGATCTCAGCGTCAGGGAACGCAGCGACAAGGCTCCCACAAGCAAACACACGATGATCACACCCACCCCTTGACGCAAGAAGCACAAAACAATACCTCACAGGGCTCACCTCCAGGATCTCAGTGCCAGGGAACGCAGCGATGCAAGCCTTCCAGCCTGCACCGCAGACCGACGGATCTGTCAGCAATGCTAGCCCAAGCCCACCATCCTCCCCCCCAAACTCTGAGTACCCTCGGTAGTATGGCTGCCTGTTGCTTTTGGGTGCTTTGCTGTGCTGCTGCTGCTGCTGCTGCTGCTGTGTGGTGCTGAGGTGCCGGGCAGCCTGCAGTGCCGGGCCTTGCAGATGCTCCATGAGTGCAATCACGGCAGAGAGATCCGGCAGGCAGCCGCACTCTGAGAAAGGCTTCCCGTCCAGCCATTTATCCCATTTCTTGTTTTTAGCAGCACCACTGGAGAGAGGCTGGATACACATCAGATCAAAAAGAGTGTCATTTAGGATGGCTCACAGGAATACATGCACGCACATGCAGATGCACATCTCGTTGCCCCCCCCCTTAAAATTTCTACCTAGGGTGGTAACAGCAGTGAACAAAATTTCGCTAACTGCCGAGCGCAGACAACAACAACAACAACTAATGTGAGCAAAAAAACATGGAGGCAAGCTCTACAAAAAAGGTAGAAAAAGGAATGCTACATCACTTTGTGTGTGTGCGTGTCTAAAGCGTGCGTGTGTAGGTATGTATGTGTGTGTATGTGGCTGTGTGTGTCTGCGTGTGGCTGTGTGTGTGTGTGTGTGCGCGCATAAAATGGAAGGTTGTACAAGATCAAACAAATATCAAACAACGATTAACGATTAACGCAATCTGATATAGTAGCCAACCCAGCCTACGAGTATGCATGCTTTTAACAAGCTGTCATATTCAAAAACATGTGATCTAATTGCGTTATTACAAATTTCATGCGCTGATGGGTGTTTTTGCCCTTCCTTGATTGGACAGCTCAGCAACACGTTGAAACCTCAGTGTTTTTTGATCATGCGCTGATATGCATGTTTTTCCTCCTTCCTTGATTTAACAGCCCATTCACATGTGGATGCTTCAGCCCATTCACATTCACAGCCCATTCACATTCACAGCCCATTCACATGTAGATGCTTCAGCCCAGTCACATTCACAGCCCATTCACTTGTGGATGCTTCAGCCCAGTCACATTCACAGCCCATTCACATTCACAGCCCATTCACATTCACAGCCCACTCACAAAGCCTATTCACATGTGGAAGCTTCAGCCCAGTCACATTCACAGCCCATTCACACAGCCCATTCACACAGCCCACTCACATGTGGAAGCTTCAGCCCAGTCACATTCACAGCCCATTCACACAGCCCATTCACACAGCCCACTCACATGTGGAAGCTTCAGCCCAGTCACATTCACGGCCCATTCACATTCACAGCCCATTCACAAATGGAAACTTCTGTCAGCCAAGTGCAATAGTTGCATGATGGACAGCAGAGTTTTGTGACATGCAAAGACACCCACACGCACGCACACTTACTCACATACACACTCAGACACACACGCACACACACATAGACACACAAAGCAGCAGCAATCTTATCATTGCATGCTACCTACAGGGCTAGCAAAAGAATGAGTGCAGAGTATGAGGGTCCTTGCAATGCGCCAAGACACCAAACTGCTGAGCACACCACAATCAGGACGGCACAGTCGTGCAAGATGCACCATACAAAGCACGGTGCAGTGCATGGTGTAGCCCTTTAAAACCCAAAGGGCGCAGCACACATCCAAGTTATTGCGATGAAGTCACTTGCACACACCCACACACGCACACACACACACACATACACACACACACACACAACAAAGCTAAAAAGCAACTTGGAGAAGGAGCTTTAAACCTTAATATTAAAGCTCAGCAGATGTACTCACAGATTTGTCCTGGCTCCCAGCTGCCAAAGCCAACTGCGTGCGCGGTGAGCGTTCAAATGGTGCGTAGTCTGTTTTCGTCAGAGTCATGTGAACTGATGTCATGTGAATTGATGTCAATGTGGACGTCTTACGTCAGAGTCATGTGAACCGGTGCCTAATGCGTGCGCGGTGAGCGTTCAAATGGTGCGTAGTCTTTTTGCGTCAGAGTCATGTGAACTGATGTCATGTGAATTGATGTCATGTGAACGTCTATGTGAACTGCTGCCTATTGCGTGCACGGTGGGCTTTCAAATGGTAGTCTCTTTAACCCTGAGCCTGAAACCCTACGCCAAACGTCAGAGTCATGTGGATTGATGCCGACTGCATGCATGGTGAGTGCTCAAGCAATACGTGGCCTGGTTGTGTTAAAAGAGAGATGTTAAAGTCATGGGAACAGATGTTCACTGCTGGTTCAAGCAATGCGTGGCTTGCTTGTATTAAATGTAGAGTCATGTGAACAGATGCTAATAGCTCTTCCTAGCAGCAAGACATTAAATGGCGTTGTGTGGCCTGCTTATGTCAGAGTCATGTGAACAGATGCTCATAGCTCTTCCTAGCAGCCAGGCATTAAATGGCGTCGTGTGGCCTGCTTATGTCAGAGTCATGTGAACAGATGCTCATAGCTCTTCCTAGCAGCCAGACAGCAAATGGCGTTGTGTGGCCTGCTTATGCCAGAGTCATGTGAACAGATGCTCATAGCTCTTCCTAGCAGCCAGTCATTAAATGGCGTTGTGTGACCTGCTTATGCCAGAGTCATGTGAACAGATGCTCATAGCTCTTCCTAGCAGCCAGACAGCAAATGGCGTTGTGTGGCCTGCTTATGTCAGAGTCATGTGAACAGATGCTCATAGCTCTTCCTAGCAGCCAGGCATTGAATGGCGTTGTGTGGCCTGCTTATGCCAGAGTCATGTGAACAGATGCTCATAGCTCCTCCTAGCAGCAAGACCTTAAATGGCGTTGCGTGGTTTGCTTATGCCAGAGTCATGAGAACAGATGCTCATAGCTCTTTCTAGCAGCCAGACATTGAATGGCGTTGTGTGGCCTGCTTATGTCAGAGTCATGTGAATAGATGCTCATAGCTCTTTCTAGCAGCAAGACCATAAATGGCGCGTTGTCAGCATCACGAACAGGGCATTCCACTTTGATCAGTGTTTTGGTAGTGTGCCAAATGCAGACCCAAATGCAGACCCAAATGCAGACCCAAACGCAGACCCAAACGCAGACCCAAACGCGGACCCAAATGCAGACCCAAACGCAGACCCAAACGCGGACCCAAACGCAGACCCAAACGCGGACCCAAATGCAGACCCAAACGCAGACCGTCTAGTCTGTCTTCTGCACGTAATGGCTGTCTTACTCCACCTTGCCTGATCAACCTTATATGGTGCGTTGGTAGTGTGCCAAATGCAGACTCAAATGCAGACCCAAACGCGGACTGTCTAGTCTGTCTTTTGCACTTATTGTCCGTCTTAATTCTACCTTACCTGATCAACCACTTCCAGCAGGGATGGCCAATCCGATGCCTCATGTGGTTGCTCCCAGTGCCCCTGCTGCTGCTGCTGCTGCTGCTGCTGCGGTTGTTCCCATTGCTGCTGGTGGTGCCGGTGCTGCTGCGGTTGTTCCAATTCCTGCTGCTGCTGCTGCTGCTGCTGCTGTGGTCCAGCTTGATTCACACTGGAAAGGGGCCCAATGGGGAGCAGGGGCAGCAGCATCAAGCTGGGCGCCCGCAGCTGCAGCTGCAGCAGACGCGCCACAATAGCCCACAGCTGAGGAATGCTCAGGGACTCGGGTGAGTGCAGGAGCTGGGTGGCCTGGCCAGATAAGGGGGAGGTGAGCGCAGCAGCGTGTTTGTGACAGGTTCATTATGCTGGTGGGGACCATGTACAGGATGTGATGGGTTCATTGTGTTGGTGAGGACCATGTACAAGATGTGATGGGTTCATTGTGTTGGTGAGGACCATGTACAAGATGTGATAGGTTCATTGTGTTGGTGAGGACCATGTACAAGATGTGATACGTTCATTTTGCTGGTGAGGACCATGTACAAGATGTGATGGGTTCATTGTGTTGGTGAGGACCATGTACAAGATGTGATAAATACATTATGTTGGTGAGTACCATGGACAAGATGTGATAGATTCATTATGTTGGTGAGGACCATGTACAAGATGTGATGGGTTCATTATGCTGGTGAGGACCATGTACAAGATGTGATGGGTTCATTATGCTGGTGAGGGCCATGTACAAGATGTGATAGGTTCAGTATGCTGGTGAGAACCATGTACAAGATGTTATCGATTCATTATTCATTATGTTGGTGAGGACCATGGACAAGATGTGACAGATTCATCATGCTGGTGAGGACCATGTACAAGATGTGATAGATTCAATATGCTGGTGAGGACCATGTACAAGATGTGATAGATTCATTACGCTGGTGAGGACCATGTACAAGATGTGATGGGTTCATTATGCTGGTGAGGACCATGTACAAGATGTGATAGATTCATTATGTTGGTGAGAACCATGTACAAGATGTGATGGGTTCATTATGCTGGTGAGGACCATGTACAAGATGTGATAGGTTCATTATGTTGGTGAGGACCATGTACAAGATGTGATAGATTCATTATGTTGGTGAGGACCATGTACAAGATGTGATAAATAAATTCATTATGTTGGTGAGTACCATGGACAAGATGTGATAGATTCATTATGCTGGTGAGGACCGTGTACAAGATGTGATAGACTCATTATGCTGGTGAGGACCATGGACAAGATGTGATAAATTCATTATGCTGGTGAGGACCATGGACAAGATGTGATAGGTTCATTATGCTGGTGAGGACCATGTACAAGAGGGTCAGGTGAGAGCAGGAGCTGGGTGGCCTGGCCAGATAAGGGGGGGGTGAGCGCAGCAGCTTTTTTTTTAGGTTTGACCATGTACAAAAGAATCAGGTGAGCGCAGGAGCTGGGTGGCCTGGCCAGATAAGGGGGGGAGGAGCGCAGCAGCATTTCATTTAGATTGGACCATGTACAAAAGAATCAGGTGAGCGCAGGAGCTGGGTGGCCTGGCCAGATAAGGGGGAGGTTAGCGTAGCAGCGCGATTGTATCAGGCACGCACGAACACACACATGCACACACACACACTAACACACACAACATGCAAGCAAAACCCACCTTGATGCAGTAGCGCCGGATCCACACGTGTGGCTGGAAGGCCTCGTGCTCAGCTTGCGCAGCTGCTGCTGCCACCGCTGCTTCATCCTGACGCCACTCGTCTGAGCTCTGCTCTTCGTGGCCTTGCATTTGCTCATACACCGTCTTCCACGCTGTCTGTCTCCTTCCACCCATTTCCCACACCGTCTGTTTCAGCCACCTGGGCAGCTTGGCCTTGGCCTTTTGTGTGAGCAGCTTGCTCTGGGGTAGCACTTCCTGAGGGAGGCATGTGGATAATTGTGGATCATGTGGATAATTATGTGGATAATGTGGATAATGTGGATAATTATGTGGATAATTGCATGTGGATAATTGCTCTGGGGTAGCACTTCCTGAGGGAGCCACGTCGATAATTGTGGATAATGTGGATAATTATGTGGATAATGTGGATAATGTGGATAATTATGTGGATAATTGCTCTGGGGTAGCACTTCCTGAGGGAGGCATGTGGATCACAGGCACGTAGTTAGGGTTGATCAAATACTTAGGGTTGGCCAGAACCATATATATACGGTGTGTATACGGTATTTTTGGCAGGGATTTCACCATATATACGGTCATATACGGTGTATATATACGGTTCTGGCCAACCCTACAAATACTACACATAACGTAATTAGGGTTGACCGAAAGTATATACTACACATTACGGCTATACTACACACAACGTAATTAGGGTTGATCAAATACTACACACAACGTAATTAGGGATGACTGAAAATGTAAACTACACACTACGGCTATACTACACACAACGTAATTAGGGTTGATCAAATACTACACACAACGTAATTAGGGTTGACCGAAAGTATGTACTACACACTACGGCTATACTACACATATCGTAATTAGGGTTGATCAAATACTACACACAACGTAATTAGGGTTAATCAAATACTACACACAACGTAATTAGGGTTGATCAAATACTACACACAACGTAATTAGGGTTGACCGAAAGTATGTACTACACACTACGGCTATACTACACATAACGTAATTAGGGTTGATCAAATACTACACACAACGTAATTAGGGTTAATCAAATACTACACACAACGTTAGTAGGGTTGATCATATACTACACACAACGTAATTAGGGTTGATCATATACTACACACAACGTAATTAGGGTTGACCGAAAATGTATACTACACACTACGGCTATACTACACACAACGTAGTTAGGGTTGATCACATACTACACACAACGTAATTAGGGTTGATCAAATACTACACACAACGTAATTAGGTTGATCAAATACTACATACACACAACGTAATTAGGAATGACCGAAAGTGTATAATATACTCTACACAACGGTTACGATTGGACACATCTGCATCTATAGGTGCTGGAAACACACCGTCGGAACGTACGCATGTATGGCCAACCATACACATAAGAGTGGACATCTCTGCATCAAAAAGTGCTTGAAACACACCGTAATAACGTATGAATGCATGGCCAGCCGTACTCATAAGAGCCAGCCCCATGAGCATCAGGCAACAGGCGATGCAATGTGTGTGTGTATGTGTGTGTGCGTGTGTGTGTGTGCGTGTGTGTGTGTGTGTGTGTGTGTGTCTTTGCAGAGTGCAAACCTGTTTTTACAACAGATCCATCCACGCGTCACCATCAAGCCACAGGCAATGCAACGTGTGTGTGTATGTGTGTGTGGCTTTGCAGATTTTCCGCTGCTAGTTTTGCAGCAATCTTGACACATCTCAATCATATTTAAGAAGGCGTAGAAAGTAGAAAGGCCACGCTCCTCTGTGCAACCTTATTGCATTTCCGTGCAAGCCTTTCTAAAGAAAGTAAAAAAAGCACACAAACATACACACGCAAAAACACTCACCCATCCACACATACATGCAAGCACACGCACACCCACACCCACACGTGCACACGCATGCACACACACCCACATACCCACACCCACACCCACACCCACACTCCCACCCATACTCGCACCTACATCACACACACGCTAAAATATACACCCAACACTATACCCGTAAACCCCCCCTCACACCCCCACACCCCCACATACTCACACCCCTACGCACACACACACACACACGCACACATCCAAAGAATGCACGCACAGGCACACACCTGCCACACCCATCCTGTTGTGTCGCTCCAGACTTCAGGAGCCTTTGCTTCTTTCGTAGCATCGTTTTCTGTGCCCTCCTCTGCCCATCCGTTACCCTGCCACGAACCCCTCCCCTGCCTCTTCTCCATCTCCTCCATCTCCTCTATCACCCCCTCATCCCCCTCTTGTTTCTGCTGCTCCAACTCCTCTATCGCCTCCTCACCCCCCCCCTTTTCCTTCTCCTTTTCCTCCACCTCCATCCCCTCCACCTCCTTCCCCTCTTCCTCCCTACCACCCCCCCGCTCATCATCAACATGCAGAAGCTGCAGGCCCAGCAGCTGAGCAAGGGACAGACCATACACACTGGCTGTGGCCGTGGTGAAGGGGGCCGCGGCAAAAGCGAGCTCCTGTCGGAAAGCTTTGTTGCCATTCTTGTTGCCCATGCCCGCTGCTTTCCAGGAGGCAACCAGCGTGGCAAGACTGGCTGCAAAAAGACGAAAAGTAAGGGTAACACTTAAAAAAAAGTCAACTTTCCAGGCGGTGATCAGTGTGGCCCGTCCAGACGGGCTGCACACAGAAACAGAGAAGTCAAGCTTTCCAAGAGGCAAATAAAAGAAACGTCGAGGAATGGTCTGCTTTCTAAGAGGCGGCCAGAGTGGCCAGACTGGCTGCAAAAAGACGAAAAGTAAGAATAACACTTTTAAAAAAGTCAACTTTCAGGAGGTGATCAGTGTGGCCAGACGGGCTGCACACAGAAACAGAGAAGTCAAGCTTTTCAAGAGGCAAATACAAGAAAAGTCGAGAAATGGTTTGCTTTCTAAGAGGCGGCCAGAGTGGCCAGGCTGGTTGCACAAGAGAAGGAGTAAAAGAGAAAGTACAGAAATAGTCCTAGCTGGTATTAAACAGCGTGCAGTAAGGGGAAAATTTCGAGTGATTCTCACACTGGCTAACTCTCACACTGGCTAACCTTAACCCAAAGCCCCACCAAGGCTTGCAATACCTGTATCACCAACTACCAGGGTTGGCCGGAGCCGTACACATGTGCATATTGTATAGGAAGGTGTGTACATAGGCAAGCAGCAATGATGACTGTTGAGAGTTAGAGGACAGGGGAGCATTTGCGTGACTTCATCTACATGCATCTGTAGGGTCGGCCAGAGCCATACATTTACGGTGTATATACGGAATTTTGGCAGGGAAGTCACCAAATATACGGTCAGATACGGTGTATATAAGTATATATATACGGCTCTAGCCAACCCTAAGCAAACACATTTCTTCATTTATGTTTTGGCAGGAAGTTTCCTTTTACGGTCATATATGGCGTGTGCATACGCTTCTGGCCAGCCCCAGCGTTACTTATGTTTCACGATGCAACATGTATTACTATAAACATCCACAAATTTGTAAGGTTGGCCAGAACCACATATATACGCTGTGTACAATGTAGTTTTTGCAGGGGATTCATCAAATATACGGTTACAGACGCGGCATATATATATAATATGTACCGTTTTGCGCTTTCAATATTGCGAGGCCTACTTTTTGCGAGGTGCCGAAATAATTAGAATAATTAATTTGCGGCATTAAGCTTTTGCGAGGCCCCTGAAAAGTTAAGGAAATTTGCGAACTTTGCGAATTTGGGGATTTCTTGTGCTCTCCTCTCTGTATCTATTCAGTGTTGGTTTAAATCAAGGTCTGTGACGAGTTTTACGGCTCCTAACTTCAGCCTGGGGAGTTACTCTTGCATTGCCTCCCCCCCCTCCTCCTCCCCCTCGTCCTCCTCCGTGGTGGTCTCTGAAATCTCCAAGGTTTCAAGGCCCCTGCCCCTGCCCCTGCCC
>Ga0307942_1003178_pt1 | contig 13306 bp, 15 predicted proteins | sample OrgLakmetagen175_FD_201846 | JGI IMG/M metagenome (GOLD analysis project Ga0307942, IMG submission 201846) | Saline water microbial communities from Organic Lake, Antarctica - #175 | ecosystem: Environmental > Aquatic > Non-marine Saline and Alkaline > Saline | place: Antarctica: Organic Lake...
CCGGTGGTGTGAAGAAGCCCCACCGCTACAGGCCCGGCACCGTGGCGCTGCGTGAGATCCGCAAGTACCAGAAGTCCACGGAGCTGCTCATCCGCAAGCTGCCCTTCCAGCGCCTGGTCCGTGAGATAGCCCAGGACTTCAAGACCGACCTGCGCTTCCAGTCCAGCGCTGTGCTGGCGTTGCAGGAGGCAGCGGAGGCATACCTGGTGGGCCTGTTCGAGGACACCAACCTGGCTGCCATCCACGCTAAGCGTGTCACCATCATGCCCAAGGACATCCAGCTGGCCCGCCGCATCAGGGGAGAGCGTGCCTAAGCACTCCCTCCCTCTGTGTGCCTGAGTTTCAGGGTGCTCCCCTCTTACCCAGCACACCAGCAGCAAAACAAACGGTGTTTTTCAACACCACCCTCAATGTTGACCAGGAGTGCTCCTGTTTCGCACGGTCTCTAATCACTGTATAGGACAAGCCTTGCATGTGCTGTGTATGTGTTCAACACTGATTGGTATCTTTCACACCTTGCTCATCATGTGAAATCCCGTTTCCTCGTGCTGCCATTGACCACTCCTTCAGAGATTATATTTTGACAGAATTGTTTCAAGCAGTGTATGCAGGTTGCCTGCCCTGCATATTTGATAATTAGTGTGGGAACAAAAAAGGTGAACCATTTTCCACGGCCGTGTACCGTAACTTGCTGATACCTTACAAGGCCAATCAATCTCTTATGCAACTGTCCGCCAAACCCCTCCATAAAGGTGATTTTAACGTGTCTCCTCCCTCTCCACGCAAGATGGAAGTGACGGCTCAAGCAACGCCCCGAGGAGATGGTACTCAGACAAGTCTGAGAAAAGAGCGAGTTTGCTACAAGAGGACCATCTAAACTGACCAAACAACCAAATAAGCGTAAAAACCGTTGCTCACATTATTAATCCCAGGGGAAATCGCACGATTCGTCCATGCCACTGTTTTAGCATAACAACTCTCTTCTATCCTTTTCTTTGGTGGAGTAGCAATTGTACACTGGCAGTTTATTTACACTGGCAGTATATTTTTCAGTGCTCCCTTGTGAGTTGCTCCTCCTTCCATGATGCAGAGGGCGTCAACGACATTGGTGCGCTAGCCTTCCTTCCTGCCTTTTCCTCCTCAAGGATTTTATTGCCTGCGCCTTCTTAAACTCCAATACTCTCTATTTACATTAAGCAGCAACCCATTGCCTCTCTTTTTGTGATGGTCATGACGTGTGGTGTGCTGCATGTTACATCGGGAAAAGGGTTATCGATTGGATGTCAATTCTCTATATTACTGGGTACTTATTACCCACGTAACACTCCTCCCCCCTTGGCTCAATCCGTCCTCGGATTGCCATGGCTCACCATCAAGGCTTCTCAGGCTTCCTGTCTTTGGTTCTTGCTAGTCAGGGTAGCGACTGATGTTATCTTCTCACGCACTTTCTTCTTTTGACCATCCCTGAAATCGGATAACCGAAAATCGCCCCCACCCGGGTTCGAACTGAGGACCTCTCTCGCGAAACCGCGGTGCGCTTCAACGCACCGGCCGCTGTCCACTCAGCCAAAGCTTCGAGACCAATGTTACGAAGTGCCTAGCGTACTATGGTTGACCAACGGCTAAGGCAGTAGGGTGGAGTATATTATTACTTATATTAAAACTGCCTTCTGGAGTCAAACCAGCTTCACCGGTCACCGTTGGACTAACCTCCAGTTAGTTATACACCTTTTCTCAAGGGACGTGTACACACGTAACACTGCAGGTTCTTGTAGCCGCATGACTCCTTGCTATAATTCTCTAGAAGTCGCTGCCTTGCTCCTGCAAGCCTTGTTGTATTGTTGTTGGCAGCAGTGTGCAGCATTGTGTCGTCTTTAAAATTTCAACGCTTGTTGATGACGTTGGGCCTCTATCTCTCCTCTTCTCTCCTCTGCTGCGTCATTTAAATCTCATTTTAACCTTGCTATTGGAGAATGATTGAAAACAGAGTCGAGTCTCTCTTGAGCAAAGGGAAAAACTGCACTGGCTGGCAATTCTCTTCTCTCTTTCACTACTCCACGCTACTGCTTTTCTATCCCGGATTCGCTTGAACACACTGACATAAAAATATTGTGACCCACACACACCATTAGTCGGCCGCCGCACCTCTCCTTGCCAGGGCTGGGAAGTGTACTCAACCATCTGGCTGAGCATTGAGCACATTACTGAGCTGCTATTTGAACCACAATATCAAAGCTAGAAATTGCTATCTTTTATAAACCGGCTTCCCCAGCTTATTATTTAACAAGACTACCTGGGTAGCCGAAACAGCCAACTACCTAACTGTTTGGCACACGATTTGTCACTACCACCAACTGGACCTGAGGGGAGTGGGGGGTCCTAATCAGAAAAAATCTATTGGAGCTCAGCAACATTTAAATTTGAGGACTTGCTCCAATCCTACTAGGAGGTTCATAAAAGGGTCAATAGTAACATCTCAGCTAAAGATACCTCTGGGCGGTTACCCGATAGCAAGCAAGAGAGAGAACTACGCAGGAGGGAAGACCCTCTCCCCACAGTAAATAAGGAAAAGAGTATCTCGTTGGTACCGGGTAGTACCGTCAAGTTCCTCCGCCAGAGAGGAGAAACCTCAATAAGATAGCGCGGATCAGGAGGGTTGCAGGCTCGGCCACGGACAGGTGAGACTGGCATTTTTAATCTAAATGTTTGACCAAGTACACGCACACACATACATACATACATACATACATACACACACAAAACACGCACACACACACACACACACACACACACACACACAAAGAGGGAGAGAGAGAAACGCATGCACGCATGCACACACATACATACACACACACACACACACACAGACAGAGAGAGAGAGAGAGAAAGAGAGAGAGAGAGAGAGAGAGAGAGAGAGAGAGAGACACTAACGCACGCATGCACACAGATACACACACATACACACGCACACGCATACACATACACAGAAAGTCATGCACGCACGCACACGACAGGGTATCAAGGGGAGGGGTTGTAAATCAGATATTCAAGCTCGACAATGGCATTGTTAAAATAACTGGCTGGCAAAACATTTGCTCCAAAAGAAAGTAAAATTATAGGGTGGTTGGCACATACCAGCATCCCAGGAACAATAAACTCGGTCCATTGGAGACCTAGTGCCATTGAGAAGTGGGCACTTAAATACCACGTACAAGCATCCTTCAAATGTGCAAGCAAAGTGCCCATTGCTTGCAAAGATCTCCAAGCTCCCTGTTGCGAAGTCTGTTGGATACCTTAAAGCAAGGAAAGAGCAGTAGAATCTGATTACAAGAAAGGAAAGAAATAGAAAAATCACCTCCTAAAGAAAATCAGGAAAAGGAGGCACTTTAATAATGTGAGGCTCCTCCACCACAAAGGAGAAGAGAGAGCCCAATGGGGATCCAAAGTGCTGCAGGCTTGACCTGGAACTGGCTCCTGATGGGAGTTGATAATGGTTTTGGAAAGTGCGTATGGACAAGCTAGTTTAGCAGCATGATTAACAGAATGCATATGGAGCTTGGAAGCAAGTTTCTTTTTTTTATGATCAAGACCTGAGGGGGTTATATTTTACGTGTTGTAGATGGTGCCGCCCACTCCCAATAGGATGGTGTGGAGGGTAGTGGAGGCTCCTTGTAAAGAAAAGACAGAAAAACAATGCACATATTGTAAACACTGCCGGCATAGATTAGAAAAGGATGTTGTTTTGTGGTCTGCACCACCCAATGGATGCAGAGACACACAACATGCCACCTGGAGAATAAAAAACAAGAGAAGTTTTTCAGTGGGGATCAGGTGGTTGGGAGGCAGAGACCTGCACTCCACCAGGAGTATTGCTCAGATGCTTGTGGGGGTTGTGTTCAATGTCTCGTCTCATCTGTACTATTTTTGTTGCGGATCTGCTTGCATGTACGCTTCAATTTTTCAAGAGTGCTGTGGTAGACCAGCAACTCCAAGGCTGTGGAGTGGATTCCTTTTGTGGCTCCTGTAGATGGTGCCTGCTGCTCCTAGCAGGATGGTGTGAAGTTTTTTATGGTGTCCGAGAAAGCGAGGCATTAGTAGCTTATGTTGTTCTCGTGCCTTTTCTGCTTGTTTGTAGCGTAGTGGCCCAAAATGGTTAACCGGATGAATATGCGATAAGTAGATTATACTTTACTTATGCATGTTACATTGTTGGAGTAGGGGAGGTATCTACACAGTACTTATTTAGATTAAATGATTAAATGTATATCACGTTTGTTTCTTGGTTGTATGTCTCTTGGTTTCATAGCCAGGGGTATGGATTGGCAGCGCCATCTGCTAGGTTATCCGGGCAACTCTTCATGCATTACTGGCAGATTTAGTGTGATACGTGTTTGTTGGGCTTCGTTTGAGGCGTGGTTGCTGGGTCGGAGAACCAATGATTGCATCTGGCTTGCTAAAATTCCGCCGCTGTTGTGCATTGAGATTGGAAGGTAAGAGTCAGGTTGGAAAAATCCGATCTGTGTCTTTTCTGAAGGGCGTATGACGCCTTGTTGGTGCCTTGTTGTACCTTTTTTTCACGACTGCTTACGTCTGTTTGTGCTAGCAGGCATGCACCCTGTGTACCTTGTCGGATCGCTTTTATAATCATTTGTCCAGCAGCATCGTGCCTGTTTATGATCATATTTAATAATGGGATGACTGTAGCCTGACAGCATGTGGCAGGTGCCGTCTAGCTTCTGGCAGACGGGGCAGATTGGTGGGCCTTCTATATGGTTGCACTGAGCGGCACGCTTTTGGTATACCAAACCTGTGCGGCAGAGCATGACGTTTTTCTTTTCTCCAGAGGTGACACTTGTATTTTTCCAAAACATATTGCTTATGTCTTTCTCGACAATGCCTTCCTTGATCAGTTCTTGGTATTTTGAATTTTGTGTAGCATTTTGTGGACTGATGGTTTGAAACCTTTTTTGATTTAGGACCTAGTTTGCATTGTAAGTGCATATGTGCTTTTACAGCATCGATATCTCAGAAAACAGAGAGCCTTTCTGCTGGAGGCCCTAGTTGGCAGATGTTAAGAGTATCTGGTAGGCAAGTTAGGGGAGGATTATCCACCCTTGCTGGCCAGAATATGGATGGATGGGGATGGGCGTCGGTGTTCATATGGATATCATGGCCACTCTGATTTTCTACAGAGCACTTTGCTATGGCATCAGCGCACTCATTCCCTAGGATGCCAGCATGAGCTTAAACCTTGTAGAGATGGATGGTGTCTTTAGATAGCTGGATATGGTGTACGGTGTTTTCTAGGAGTTTGGCATGTTTGTGCTGTTTCATGCGCTGCGGGTAGAGGATGCTATTGCTTATTTGCCATAGTGCACTAGCCCTGTCTGTTGCGATATGGGCGTGTTCTTTTATCAAAGCAGCAGCAATTCTCGCTAGCTCGGCTCTGTTGATGGTTTTGTTGCTGCTTGTCCCTCCAGGATTTACTGTAGTGATTTGTTGGATTGAGGGTGGTGGACTCCAGCTCCAATAGACTAATATACATCTTCTTTGTTTGTAATAACAACTCCCATCTGTGAAAACCCATTCTTTCTAGTTAGGGGCCTTGAGTTCTAGCAAGCGCTTTTGTTGTACATGATGGGAGGGGACCTGGCTGTGTAATGCATCGCTTCTGTCGCCAATATTTGCAATGATAACCGTGTTTCCTGAGTCTCTGGGGAGCCTACATATTTTTGCCATTCTTGGCAGTATCTTTTCAGTCGGTGATTCAAGAAAAGGTTGGTGCCTGCGTTTTATAAATACCAGGTTGCCGCTGGTATTAGATCTTGGTTTATTTTTCTAACCAAGATGGGTTTTTTATAATAAGTTGCTCCCTGACAGCTTTGTTCCAGATTAAAGATTACTAAGATGCGTATGTTCCATGTTGCTTCTGGCAGGGGTGGTGTTTTGATTTGCTGGTATAGGAGTGGCATGTAGCCCACTTTTGTCTTTGGGATAATTCCAAGAACAGTGCAAACAGGTTTTGTGAAAAACGTTAGTGCTGTTTTCCATCCAGTATGGGAGCAGTAAGAAGGTAGTGGTTGCCTCTTGGTTATTCAAGGCAGATGCGGTTGTTGAACTGCTTTTATCATGTGTTTACCGTCATACATTGGGTGGCAGATGGAGAATCCAGTGAACTGTGTGGAGAACGTATCTGTTCTGGAACCAAAAACCCTCTCTTGGATGGGCTGTCCAGAAATCTTGAAGCTGTGGGGCAATGTCTAGAGGTGAGGCCATTCTTCTTTTGTGACCAGGGCATGGTTGCAAAAGGCTGTCATGTAATGGGTGGGCAGAGCCCGATAATGAGAGCATTCAGCCTTGGTATTGTTGCCTGTCATCGGAAGTTGTAGGAGTCGATGAAGTTGTCTTTGGAATTCTGTTGCAAGGTCTTGTTAAACAGGGGGATTCAGCAGGGCGTGCGTGCCTTGATGACGAGCAGAGTTGTATGCATCTTGTAAAATGCTGAGGCACCGAGGGGTTATGGTGTCTGAGCATTTACCATCTATGCCGTAAACACATGTCACCTCTGGGAGGGTCTGGAACTTGGAAAGTAAGACTTTTGTTAGCCAGTCCTCGGCTTGTGGCGGTTGGCTAGGTGTGTCGTATTGCGCACTGTCATGTGTTCCTTCTTGTACTGGAGGTGGTCTGATAAGATCGACCTGTCTGTTCCATACTTCACAGTCGCCTGTGCTCTTGATACCGTTTTGCGGGTCAGTAGGTTGCATGTCAAAATGAACTTTGTCCCTGGTATGTTTGCCTTGCGTAGATTTCCAATGGGGAGTATGCCTGTTGAAATTCTCCCATCCTTGCCGGGCCAGGTTATTCATGTTTTTGTCTGTAGGTTCAATTCTTATGCCAGAGGTGGACATATTGCTTGCCTCATACTCATCAGCCATTTATACATAGCTAGGGTTGAATCTGATCATCTTTGCTTACGCTTCCCTTGTTGGCTCCCAGTTGACCAGCCATATTCCGCTCTCTGTCCGTAATGCCGAGTTTCCCGTTGCTCCTCAGAGGTCCTGGCAGGCTGGGCAGCGCCATCCTTCTGATTGGTCTGTACTTGGGCGGGCATCATGGTTGTGATATCAATCAAGTTGCATAATCCAAATGGTATCGTAGGTGCAAATGCATGTGCTGCATTGAAACACACCTTGCTCGTGATTGGATTCTACTTCATCCGTGTTTTCCTTGCTATGTGGTGTCCAACAAATTTCACAGCAAGCATCTTGAAGATCCTTGCGTGCAATTGAAATCTTGCTTGCATATTTAAAGATTTAAAGGATGCTTTTATATGGTATTGGAGGGCCCATTTCTCAATGGCACTAGGCTTCCAGATACTGCTCCTGGGATGCTGGTATTTGCCAATCACCTTGAGCCCTTGCCTTCTTTTGCGGATCTTTTGCCAGTCGGATATTTTGTTGATGCCGTTGTCAAACTCAAACATCTGGTTGACAACATTGGATGCCCCCGACTTGTTTGCTAGATTTTTTGCATACTCTTTCTTGTATTGCCAGAGCACGCCTGTGGGTTGGTGGTTACGTGCTGGACAAAAGTTATGACCCGTTCCTTCCTCTTCATCAGACGCTTGCTCTACATATAAGAAGCGCCTCTTTTGGTTTTAGGTGGTTGTGTTTCTTGTGCATTTGTGTGTGGAGGTGCTGAGGTGTTTTGATGGCTATTAGTGATGTGCATGGTTAACCTGGATGTGCATGGTTAACCTGGTTGTTGGTGTTTTGGCGTGCTCTTGTTCTCTTGGCTGGCCTGCCTAAATAGTACGCATGTGGGGCTGGTATTTATTGGGTGTAGCGCTTGGTGGTGGAGCTCAGAAATCTTTTTCCATGTCCAGGTGGCAGGCAAGGCATATAGTATGTTGTTGCTTGAGTCCAATGCACTGCAATTGGCAATTATCAGGGCAGTCTTGGTGTTAATGGTTCTTTTCTCTATACATATGCAGGTTTTTTTGTTCCTGTGGCTGAGCAGTCGTTTGGCTACACTTATCTGCCTCTGTAGGATTAAACCCTTCGTTCATTAGGGCTGTTAGTCTATTTAGAGCAACTAGTTGTTTTCCTTTCACTATACCCTTTTTAATTCCGTGCCAGTCATTATGTGTGCGCCATTTTGTTTGGCGAGTTCATGCAGACCGTTATGCCTAGTGCCAAGAGGGGCTGTGTTATGGCTTGCACTAGCTTGGGGATTAAAGAAGAGGGAGCTGTGCCACCTAGGCATACTTTACTGATGATATGCTTCTTTCATTGAGCAAGGGCGTTTTATTGATGCCTTTGACCAGGCACACTTGGCCTATATGTACGTTAATGAGTTGTCTTGTCCGAATGTTTTACTTGAGCTGATTTATTATTACTATAGGAGGCTCCTTGTAGGATGGTGCAGAGGCCTTCCTGCTGCTTCTGCACGATGCTCAACCGGTTCTGAAGTCTAGAGTCCTCACAGAACTGATTTCAATAAGGTAGACGTCACGTTGAAGTATGCTGATATCTTTAGTCCGGTGCAGCAGCTGTCTGGTGCGGAAAGTGGATCTGCTGATGGCTGGCAATGCTGCTGAGTTGCTCTTCGTCAGCTGCCTCTTGCCTCTCAAAAGAACCCACCCCTTCAATTGTTAATTTGCTTTTTCCGTATTCAAGCGGAGATGGGAGCAACGAGAACGATATCTGGGCATCAGAAGGTGAATTTGATTTAAGCTAAGGAAAGGATATGCAGGACACTGTCTATGTGAGGAGAGAGGGGGCAAGTAAGGCTAGTCAAGCGCTCCTCTCAGTGCTGCTGGAGAATGTCACGTTGATGTTGCTTCGCCAAAATCTCCCGGTCAGTGCCGTCTGGGGATAGTGACTGGTGGTGCTAATTTGTTATTCTCAGTTTCCCTCACCTTGCTTCCTAAACAGTCAGAGTTCTCGTATTCGTAGTTTATTAACTATTTGCTCGCAATTCTTGACTTAAGGCCTTTTTCGTAAACTTTAGTAAGCTTCTGTAGTTTATGTAATAGCGGGGATGTCAAATTTTGCACAAGCGCACATCTGGGGGCTAAAGATAAATGTATCTATCCGGGAAGTGAGGTGGAAAGAGGCACACAAAGAAATAACCAATGTAGCAGCTGTTCCAGAATGGAGATATTGCACAGCTAGCCGGGACAAGGATTGCGCAAAACAAAATCACCGTTTCTGGAAAAAGAAAAATTACGCAGGCAGTGAGAACAACTCCACACATACTATATTAAGGAAAAGGAGCCACTTTGGTACCGAGTACCGTAAAGCTCCTCCACCGCGAAAAGAAAAGGAAAATCAATGGGGAACAAGAGGGTTGCAGGATTGGCCTGAAACCGGCTCCTGATGAGAATTGACAACAGTACTGGAAAGGCCACGTCTGGTATGGACAAGTTTAGCAGCGAAGTTCACAGAGTGCACATGGAGCTTGGAGGCAAGCTTCTTAACTCTTTGAGAATCAAGACCCAGTTCCTTGAAAGGCTTCAGAGTGCGAGTGTGTAGATGGTGCCACCCACACCCAAGAGGATGATGTGGAGAGTAACGGAGGCTCCTTGGAGAATGTTGCAGAGATCTTTGTGCTGTTCCTTTGCGGCGTTCAGCTGGTCCTGAGGTCTGGTGTCTTCACAATACTTGATCTCGACGAGGTGGATGTCACGCCGAGTTTTGCTGAGGTCTTTAGGTCGGTGCTGTCTGGGGTTGGTGGCTCTACTGGTGGCTGACGGTGCTGCTAGGGTGCTCCCAGTCTCCCTCAATTGCCCCCTGCCACTTCGAAGAACCCACCCCCCTACATTAGTTTGTTGTGTTTGTGTTTTTGCAGCAATGGGAGTAACCAGCACAAAATCTGGGCGGCTGGAGGTAAATCTGCCTTTACATGGGAAGCGGGGTGAAAAGAGCCATTTGGGAACAATTCTACTTTTAGCTGTTTTAGAAATCTGGAGATTTTGCATGATCATCCGTTCGTTGCTGCCTATGTCTATGGAGACAACGCATGATCCTAAGGAGCCTGTGTTGCTGATCGCCATCAAAATCATGCGGCATGCTAAGTTGTGTATTTCGGTGATCATGTTACGTTCCTCATTTGCATGTGTTGGCACCCAGAAAGATGTGCAGGGCACTGTCTACTTGTGGGCAGAGGGGGCAAGTTTGACTTGTTGAGAGTTTGAACAATACCGCATGTTTTTGATTATATAGGGTGCATGTTCTGTATTTCATAATGACACATTTGTCTTAAAGGGGACATAGGATGATGTTAGGTAAGCATTGCTAGTGGCTCCATTGGCAGTGCCGTCCTTTATGAGGGTCTGGTAGCAGTACGCATGGTAGTTCAATTCCCAAACAGATCCCCCAAAAGGACAGAGACATACATCTTGTAGAATTCAAATTCTGCTCAGACATAAGCCCGCAACGCACAGACCTTAGAAAAAGCACACAACCAGCATCAACCCCTTGTCCAGCGTCTACGAACAAGGAGCCTCCAAGGCATCTCTTGAAACAACCAAGTCACACTCCATGTTATACTTCTTGGAGTCGGGGGCACAATCTACAATCAGTACACCATAAACCCTTTACTAAACTTAGGCGTCCCCACGCACAAAGTGCACCAACTAGTTACTAAACTGCACTGCCATGCAATAAAAAACTTGAACAAGATTACAAAAACAAGACACAAGACACACCTTAACAACAACAGTGATAATGGGGGATCTGATGGGGGGGTTACTGGTAGAGCGGCTGGCTTCAGGAGGGCTAAGCGCAGGCTGGAGTGCATGGCTGACAACCCGCCGGATCCTCATTAGTCTCTGTTGTTTCTCTTTTTCCTCGTTTCTGGTGGGGCTCTGGCTAGCCGTGTGAGCACTAGTTGAGAGCCTTTCCTAAATGCACGCTGGTGACTTCCGGCGTAGACTTTAACATTTTTAGTTCGATTCAGTTTTGACATTTCCCAGTTTATGGAGAAAATGCATATGTGCTTGAAGGGCGTCACGGTGGTTTGGTAGGTACCAAAGCTTTGGGGGAGGAGAAAGGGCCATGTTTGTTGCATGGGTATGATTATGGGTTTGGTTTTCAATGTCTTTTTTTGCAAGCCAGTGGATGTTGTAAAAGGAATTTTCCTCAGAGCCTGTTGTTCTGATGGAGCGAAGTGTCTGTAATGTCGGAGTAGGTGGTGGCTGACTTTTTAGCAAGGGCGTCGGCATGTTCATTACCATTAAGGGATCCAGCTATTTACGACATGCTGAAACAAAGAAGGACAACCTGTCCATCCCCTGTGCTGCCTACAGATGCTTGGAATACCTACCTCCTTTCACAATTTAATGCTAAACCACCTCCTAAACCTCCTGATGCACTGAACAGGAATTCAAGGCACATAGATGCACGGGCTTTAGCTGTCCCTTTGGGTCGTGGTCGTATTTCACAAGGTATGAACAGAACCGCCGATGCCTTTGACTGTCTGAGTCTCGCTGTTATGACGTGCCTGGTCTCCAAATTTTTGGGTAAGATGATTGCCTCTTCTTCACCTGGTTTTGAAGAATTCTCACTCACTCACTGGCAGCTCCTTTTTTGAAGTATGCTTACCCAGGTGATGAAAAAGATAAAAATGTGATTGTCCCTTACCTGGCCAACCTCTTTCACGTTGCTTTGAGTGAGAAACGTATTCCAGCTTGTTGGAAAAAGCCAAGATCTCCCCCCCTTTACAAAAAAGGCTCTAAGCTTGATCCCAACAACTACCGCATGTTGGCTGTGAGCGGGACTTTGTATAGACTCTACGCCAACATTTTGAGAGAACTAGTGACCAAGTGGTGTGTTGAGAACCGAAAAGTTCCTGACACGCAATTTGGCTTTTATCCAGACCGTAGCACGATCCAGCCTATGTTTATTTTAAGGCACTTAGTCCACGCTGCCAAACAGAATAAACCAAAGGGTTGTTCCCACCTTCACACGGCCTTTATTGAATTTGAACAAGCGTATGACACTATTGACAGACCACACCTTTGGGATCATTTAATTAATATCAGGATGCCCACTCACCTTGTCAATGTTATCAAACAAATGTACGATGGAGACGAGTATGTTTTGATTTATGGTTCCAAAACTACCAGTACCGGTAATTCCACTGCGCCTTCAAGAGGTGTTAAACAAGGTTGTCCTTTATCTCCTCTCCTCTTTTCCCTTTTTATCAATGATGTGGATGATGAGTTTGGGACTGGCTTTATGGGTGCTGTTACTGGATAACCCACATGCTCTATGCTGACGACCTGACCCTGACAGCTAATGACCCAGTCCAATTGCAGAAAATGTTGAGACGACTGGAATCGTATGCTGCCAGGAAAGGACTTACAGTAAATGTGCAGGAATCCTACATAGTTAATTTTAATGCGTACCGAAATACCACAGTTCCTGTTTTTCGTCTCTACAATCAGGAGCTTGAAAAGAGAATTTCTTCTTTTACCTACCTGGGAATGTTATTTGATAAACACATGAACTTACACCATGCTGCGACCCATGCTTTAAGGCCTTTTGATGCAGCTTTACGTAGAGTGAAAGAGTTTGGTATTGAAAAGAGGATTTCTGACAGGCCTCATGCGATGTTGTGGCTTTCCAAGACATATGCGTTGACAGCTGGCATGTATGCCCCCAGTCAGATTTGGTCTACGCAATTTTTGAAGAATGACAATAGTTTCAGCAACCCTTTGCAGGTCGCACACATGGCGTTTTAAAAGAGAAATTTAGAAATTAAATCTACTTCTGCAAACTGGTGTGTGCTTCGATAATGCGCGCAGGAACCCTTGCAATTTTATTGGTTCAGGTCAGCTATCAAATTTTGGAACAGGATGGTTGATTTAAACAGCAATACTTTACGCGATGTTATGAAAGCAGATATTTCCCTTGGGAATTCTGGTGCTTCTAATTGTTGGACTAGACAGATGAAGAATGCTTTTGGTGGTTTGCAGAATGGCACTGTATACAGAAGTGACTTATTTCAATGCAGGAAGCTGAATATTTCTAATTTGCGCATAGACTTGAGATTCAGGCATCAGGCAGTTTGGAGAGAGGCACATGGTCAAGATCCCTGCTCTTGTTTAAAAAAGTCTGTGGCTTATCACAACTGGTTTATTTGCTCTGCCTGAGAGACCGGTTTCTGATGCACGCACGTGCACCATTTGTCTTGCCGGAGTATTTGAAGATGGCTCTGAGCAAAAGTGTCATGAGGAACGTAGCTCGGTTCAGGATTCGAGGACATGGGTTGAAGTGTGAAACTGGTTTATATGGCAGGA
>Ga0307942_1003180_pt1:10000-13300 | contig 13300 bp, 13 predicted proteins | sample OrgLakmetagen175_FD_201846 | JGI IMG/M metagenome (GOLD analysis project Ga0307942, IMG submission 201846) | Saline water microbial communities from Organic Lake, Antarctica - #175 | ecosystem: Environmental > Aquatic > Non-marine Saline and Alkaline > Saline | place: Antarctica...
CGCGTGTGCGTGCGCGTGTGTGTATGCACTCGTGTGTGTGTGTGTGTGTTCATGTGTGTGTATATGTGTGTGTGCGCGTCACTCTGCACCCACTTGGTGTTCAGCCCCCTCCACTTTGGGCGCTTGAGCATTGGCTGCTTGGGCGTGTGCCACACACTTCAGGCCGCGTGCTTCAGCTTTCTGACCCTAGGAATGCAATTAAAGAGGGCTAGTGCGTGTGAGTGCATGTGCGTGTGAGTGCACGTGTGTGTGTGCGTGTGTGTGTGTGTGTTTGTATGTGTGTGTGTATGTGCGTGCGTGTGTGTGTATGTGTGTGTGTGTGTGTGTGTGCGTGTGTGTGTATGTGTGTGTGTGTGTGTGCGCGTTGTGTTTGAGACAAAGGTGGTTAGCGTTTTCACCCTTGACATATAAGACAGGCAGGGAGGTGAATGTGGTGAGTTTGTGTTCAGTTTGTTTAGGTTTGTGAAGACACTGGCCACATTCACCACCACAGGTGCAGATCTGCTCAAACAAATACACACACAAGACACATACACGTGCACATGCGTGTGCACGCACACAAATACACACACACACACATATACACACGCACACACACACACACACACCTGTGTGAATTCCTCCCCTTCCAACACGCCACTGTCCACATCCATCACCACCCAAGACACATACACGCGCGCACACGCGCACACATACACACATACACACGCACACACACCTGTGTGAGATGCTCCCCTTCCAACACGCCACTGTCCACATCCATCACCACCTGCGCAGTTCCACCCACAGCAGTGCCACCTTCTTCCTCGGCCTCCCTCTCTTGCTTCTCGATCTGCATGTACGTGAGGTAAGCGCGCGCGTGCGTATATGTGTTTGTGTGTATGTGTGTGTGCGTGTGTGTGTATGTGTGTGTGCGTTTGTGTGTGTCTGTGTGTGTGCGCGCATGTGTGTGTGTGTTACATACTAAATACTGATATTCGTGTGTGTGCATGTTGTACATTCATACTGATTAAGTAATACTGATTATATTGAGCCTTGCTCAAGCCAGTTGATTTTCATCTGGAGTTACGCAGCTGCGCTATAGAGCGCGCGTGCTGATTCATTAATTAATGTTTTGACATCACATCTGATTTGCCAACGCTAACAGCTAATCCACCACCGCAAACAGCTAATCATGAGGGCAATGCAGCTCTGCAATAAACCACCCATGCCTGCGATAGAGCATGTGTGCCTGAAATAAACCAAGAGCACGCGTGCCTGCGACAGGGAAATGCAGCTCTGCAATAAACCACCCATGCCTGCGATAGAGCATGTGTGCCTGCGATTAACCAAGAGCACGCGTGCCTGCAATAAACCACCCATGCCTGCAATAAAGCACACGTGCCTGAAATAAACCAAGAGCACGTGTGCCTGCAATAGAGCACGTGTGCCTGCGATAAACCAAGAGCACGTGTGCCTGCGACAGAGCACGCGTGCCTGCAATAAACCACCCATGCCTGCGATAGAGCACACGTGCCTGAAATAAACCAAGAGCACGCGTGCCTGCGACAAAGCAATGCAGCTCTGCAACAAACTACCCATGCCTGCAATAGAGCACACGTGCCTGCGATAAACAATAAGCACGTGTGCCTGCAATAGAGCACGCGTGCCTGAAATTAACCACCCATGCCTGCGATAGAGCACGTGTGCCTGAAATAAACCAAGAGCACGCGTGCCTTCTGACTGGCGATACATACGGCTAGTTCCCCCAATCGAAACCAGCCCTGAATTAGTGCAGCTCTGTCTCAAACCAGCCGTACAAACTGACTTACAAGAGTAAAGCTACACACATTGGTCGGCCAGTGCATTAAAACGATGCAGCTCTGCAATAAACTATCCACACGTACTGACCAACAAAATGGCATCCTACACACATTGGTCGGCCAGTGCATTAAAACGATGCAGCTCTGCAATAAACTATCCACACGTACTGACCAACAAATTGGCATCCTTCGCACCTGGTCGGCCAGTGCAATAGGATGATGCAGCTCTGCAATAAACTATCCACACGCACTGACTAACAAAATGGCATCCTACACACATTGATCGGCCAGTGCATTAGGACGATGCAGCTCTGCAATAAACTATCCACACGTACTGACTAACAAAATGGCATCCTACACACCTGGTCGGCCAGTGCATTAGGACGATGCAGCTCTGCAAAAAACCACCCATGCAGAAGATGAACAACCTCCTGGCGAACCAACATGCTCCACAACTGAACAAGCAATTATTTGGTGCAGTCTAGCAGAAGATAACCCATGCACACGCAGATAACCCATGCACACACAGATGCACACGCAGATAACCCATGCACACGCAGATAACTCATGCACACGCAGATAACCCATGCACACGCAGATGCACACGCAGATAACCCATGCAAACGCAGATGCACACGCAGATAAATTATGCACACGCAGATGCACACGCAGATAACCATGCACACGCAGATGCACACGCAGATAAATTATGCACACACAGATGCACACGCAGATAACCCATGCACTCGCAGATGCACACGCAGATAACCCATGCACACGCAGATGCACACGCAGATAAATTATGCACACGCAGATGCACACGCAGATAACCCATGCACACGCAGATGCACACACAGATAACCCATGCACACGCAGAAGACCCATGCACACGCAATTAACCCATGCACACGCAGATAACCCATGCACACGCAAGTGATATATGTCCACCTTGAGTTCATGCAGCTCTGCAGTGGAGCACGGCCCCTCTTGCTTCACCTCCTGCTTCACTTCATGCTTCACCTCAGGCCCAGGCAACCCTGCAAATATTTAAGTGTAAACAACAGCATCAGGATATGTGGCGCCCCTCTTGCTTCACCTCCTGCTTTACTTCATGCTCAGGCCCAGGCAACCCTGCACACAATTCGGTGTTAAAAAACAGCATCAGGTCATGTGGCGCCCCTCTTGCTTCACCTCCTGCTTCACTTCATGCTTCACCTCAGGCCCAGGCAACCCTGCACACAGTTTGGTGTAAAAAACAGCATCAGGCCATGTGGCGCCCCTCTTGCTTCACTTCCTGCCTCACTTCATGCTTCACCTCAGGCCCAGGCAATTCTGCAAATAATTCAGTGTAAAAAACAGCATCAGGCTATGTGGCGCCCCTCTTGCTTCACCTCCTGCCTCACTTCATGCTTCACCTCAGGCCCAGGCAACCCTGCACACAGTTTGGTGTAAAAAACAGCATCAGGCCATGTGGCGCCCCTCTTGCTTCACTTCCTGC
>Ga0307942_1003184_pt1 | contig 13287 bp, 15 predicted proteins | sample OrgLakmetagen175_FD_201846 | JGI IMG/M metagenome (GOLD analysis project Ga0307942, IMG submission 201846) | Saline water microbial communities from Organic Lake, Antarctica - #175 | ecosystem: Environmental > Aquatic > Non-marine Saline and Alkaline > Saline | place: Antarctica: Organic Lake...
GCAAACTTTTCCCACTGAAAGGGGTGCGCAAACCCCGCGCAATGCACTCAAACAATTCATGAAAAATCAGGGTGCGCATTGGTCACGCGTTAGTACGGTATATGGTGATTTCCCTGCCAAAAATACCGTATACACACCGTATATATATATATATATATATATGGTTCTGGCTAACCCTACAAGTATGTGCCTGTGCACGCATGTTGCAGATCTGAAAAAGGAAGGCGAAATAGTGCACAAAGCAGTGGATTATTATGGTGGTCGGATGAAGTAAGAGTGCAAAACTTTTGGCGTGCACGCCTGTATGCACGTGTGCACGTAGTGTGCTTGGTAATTTTACTCATTATATGCAATGAAAATAAAAGAGAAATGTATGTGGAAGCATTTCTAACACTCCCAACATCAATAGCACACAAGGATGGCTTGGTACCTGCTCTAAACAAGACGCGCAGGCATTTAAAGTAAATTAATTCCTAGCAAAAAGTCAATCACGATTGACCTTGTTGTACTGGAAATTGATGTTTGGACCTCTTTGGTGCAGGAATACAAACATGCGTAACAATTTAATACTTAAATCTTGTTGAATTCTAGTAATGGTATACAGATCTGTGGAGGAGTTTTACAAGTATCAGTACCAAATTAGCTCCTAATTCCCAAAGGAACGCAGGACAAGAATAAGGCAGTGAAAAGCCACTATCCACATCAAGTAAGGAAAAGGAGCCACTTTGGTACCGGGTACTGTAAAACTGGGATATGTTTCCCAATGCCCGCGTGGTTTTTCTTTTTGGACAGGTCCACTTACCCTCAGGAGGCAATCACACATTATGAACTTGTCGTTTTTAGAGTGCACCAAAGATGCAAACACACACGCGCAGCAATACTGCTATGGAATGCTAGATACGCAAATGAGAAAAACTACACTGGCAGCGAAGCCCAGATTGTATGAACTTCACACCTCAACCTGATGCCCAAAAAAACACATACTAGGTTTACAAAAAAAAGGCCCAGTAAAATTACACATACAACCCTGTGTTACTGGACTCAAGTGTTTGTTGTGTGCCTTATTGTGTGTGTTTCGATGGCCTGCCTTGTGTGTCCACTAGTTTTGGAGTCCTTCCTGAAGAAGTACACTGATCCAGATCTGTGCTGACAGAGTTGACAGAGTGTTTTCATCGTGTACACTGATCCAAATCAGTGCTGACAGAGGTGATATACTCTCATCCAGATCTGTGCTGACAGAGTTGACAGAGTTTTTTCTTATCATGTACACTAGTCCAGAGCTGTGGTCAAGACCTCACACTGGTGCTGCATTCAGGTGGGTGTGGGCACGTCACACATACAGCTGGATATGGTGCGGCAGGACGGCTATCAAGATATCCTCAGTGGTGAGTTAAAAATTACTTTTTTGTTTGTAAGGGTGGGGCGGAAAGATGCTGAACATAACGTCAGTGGTGATCATAAACAGGTGTTTTGTGTTTAGGGGTGAAGCAGGAAAATGCTAAGCAGAGCGCCGTGGTGAGAAGAAAAGAAGAGAAGGTATAAAGGATAGGAATAACAACACACACACTCACGCACGCACGCCCACAAGCACACACGCACACACACACACACGCACGCACGCACACACACACACACACGCACGCACGCACACACGGTTCTTACACCTTTGAAGTAAGCACGGTGCAAAGGAAGCCTAATGCAGGCAGCAAAAACCACTCCCATCACATGTCGCAAAAAAGGAGCCTTCTGATCTGGGTACTGTAAGAGTCTTGCACCACAGAGAATTGAAGGGAGGACAATGTAGAGGGTGACTGTCGTTGTAAACAACCGGGACGTCCCTCTTGGTGCATATGGGAGCTAGATCACGTGCAGATTTAGACTTTCACACAGGTGCTGTGTGAACGGCTTGACCAAACACATCCTCAGGGGTGGCAATGAATAACAAACAAATCCCCAGTGGTGAAGGTGGTGCGTGCTCAGATGATTGCCAGGACTGACTTGTGTGTGGAGGGTTACGGAGGGCCCCTGTATGAAGGGAGCCCTGTGTGAAGGGGCCCCTGTGTGAAGGGATCCCAGTGTGAAGGGAGCCCTGTGTAAAGGGAGCCCTGTGTGGAGGGAGCCCTGTGTGAAGGGGCCCCTGTGTGAAGGGAGCCCTGTGTGAAGGGAGCCCAGTGTGAAGGGAGCCCTGTGTGAAGGGGACCCTTTGAGTGAAGGGCTTTCAAAGGGGGCAGCCGACAGCCAATATATAAGTGTGAAAGCATCAACTCCCTAAGAGAGATAAGAAGCAAACTCATTCCAATGTTTGTGTTTAAATTGGCATTTCATACCTTTCAGGAGCAAAGCCTGCAAGCCTCCTGATCCCCTTAGTTTCCGTTTGTTTTTTGGGATGGAGACGTGCATTGTTATTGCACCTCTTCCAAAAGACGATGATGCAGTGTGTGTGTGTGTGTGTGTGTGTGTGTGTGGACAAAGCTGCCTGTTTTTGTGCGTTGCGTGCACAACCTAAAAGACGATATAGAGACAGTAAGCAGCAAGAATGAGTGCCCACAGTAAAAAAAAACAAGACAAGTCAGAACTACACTTTTCACGTGAACTATTTGCTTTTGTATAGTCATAAGGAGCTCAGCATAATTTTTCTCTCTACAGTTTTTTATAGTGAATCAAGCCGATTTGACTGTAGACGATGTTCTGTTCAACTCTAAACGGATTCTACCAATCAAGCACAGAAACCGAAGGAAGGCAGAGCAGGTCATATGTTGCAGTCATTGCCTGCACAGAATTCTAAATAGGGAACTGGGAAAAGGTTGAAAGGCCTCTCTGGGCTCAACGCTTCCTTTGAAATTTGTGTGTGTCTCACCTGTATACTGCCCCTCATGAAATGAAACACATGCCTCTGTGCGTGCTTACTTATTTCTAGGGTTGGCCAGAACCGTATATCTGCACCGTAAATTACTGTATGTATGGTGATTTCCCTGCCAAAAATACCGTGTATACACCGTATATACCTATAAATGTATGGTTCTGGCCAACCATACTTATTTAATGCATGTAGTAAACGACATTTCTGCACCACCTTTATACCTCGCTTTGGATTGCTGCTCGGAATTTTGAAACGAAACACATGCCTCTGTGTGTGTTTACTCATTTCATGCATGTCGTAAACGACATAATTTCTGCACCACCTTTATACCTTGCTTTGGATTACTGCTCGGAATTTTGAATGAAACACATGCCTCTGTGTGTGTTTACTCATTTCATGCATGTCGTAAACGACATAATTTCTGCACCACCTTTATACCTTGCCTTGGGTTATTGCTCGGAATTTTTGCACCAGCAGCAAAATCCCTCCCTCCAAAATGATGTGTGTGTGTGTGTGTGTGTGTGTGTGTGTGTGTGTGTGTTTGTGCGTGTGTCCTCCGATGCCTAGCCGTTGACTTTTCCTCGGAGGCCACACACCAGCAGCAAAATCCCTTCTCCCCAAAATGACATACGTACCTGTGTGTGTGCACTACTGTGCCTTGCAGTTGACTATTCTTCAGAAGCTGTGCAAAAGCAGCAGAAAGCGCATGCTACCGTACCTGAGCTGAAGTACATGGTGGGTGAATCCGCTTGTAATTTCCCCAGTAAAATGTCGAGTACCTAGTGCCAAACCGTACCTTACCATACTCACCCCGGTGCCCAAATTTCAGAAATAATTAAGGTAACCTCGGGTAACCCCGGAGCCTGTAAATAATTAATTTAGCCTTCCCTGCACCAACCCCGGTGGGCATTTAGCCCAGGCAGTGCGTGTGCGTGTGTGAGTATGCGTGAACATGCACGTGTGTGCATGCGCATGTGTGTCGTGCTGCAGGTGCTGGGGCAGGTGCTCCAGGTGCTGGGTCGCATGTGTGTCGTGCTCCAGGTGCTGTCCAGGAGTGTCGTGCTCCAGGTGCTGGGGCGCATGTGTGTCGTGCTGCAGGTGCTGGGGCTGCTGCAGGTGCTGGGGCAGGTGCTGGGGCTGGTGCTGGGGCTGGTGCTGGTGCTGGGGCTGGGGCTGGTGCTGGGGCTGGTGCGGGGGCTGGGGGGGGCCTTCACCGCTCATCGATGTTCAGCCACCCACCAAACTTTATTTTTGCCAAACCCCGGAAACCCCGGAGCCTCTGAATAATTATATAGTTTACGATGTCGATATCACGCCGGAGGGCAAAAAACGTTATTTACCCGGGGTGAGTTAAGAAAGGTACGGTACCAACTAATATTGCTGAGCCGAAGCATCTTGACTGCGTCTTGCTCAAAGGAGACACAAAGTGTTGCGCTGGAATGTTACACCACTGAAGCTGTTGTTGGGTCAAGGAAGTTGTTGTTGGATTTGGTAGTTTGTAACGTTATCAGTAAGGTACTATCAGTAAAGTACTTTGTAAGGTACTATCAATAAGGTATTACATTCTTAGTATACCTACATTACATTCTTAGTAAGTAAAATACACCAACACCGTAGTATACCTACTTTACATTCTTAGTATACCTACATTACATCCTTAGTTAGTAAAATACACCAACCTTCTGTCTTAGCCGTTGGTTAGCTATAGTACGCTGGAACTTTGTAACAATGGTACCAACAGGTTGGCACTCTGTCTGCTATTACTGCATTTTCTAAGTGAACAATTCCGTCAGGTCGGCACTTTGTCTGCTATTCCTGCATTTACAAAGCTAACAAATTCGTCAGGTCGGCACTCTGTCTGCTATTACTGCATTTTCTAAGTGAACAAATCCGTCAGGTGAGCACTCTGTCTGCCATGACTGCATTTACAAAGTGAACAATTCCGTCAGGTCGGCACTCTGTCTGCTATTACTGCATTTACAAAGTGAACCCGGGTTGGCACTCTGTCTGCTATTAATTCTTTTTCTATGTGTCTGGGACGTAAAGCGAATACTCGAAAGCCTGTGACGAGGAGTGCATGCACGTAGCTAGCCACACTGCACAATAGCGCAAGGCTTGCACACGCACTTATGCTTCATGTTAATGATGCGGCATTGTATGAAGTTAAGAGCAGTCTGAGGCCTTTGCTATACAAGGTGCAAGAGCCACATACTTGGGGTTCTTGAACCCTTTGGATACATGCAGTATAAGCCTAATTGTTTTGCTGGGACGCCTCCTGGCCATTCACTTTTGGCCGTTTCTTGGCCGCAAACTCGGGTGAAGAATGAGCCTAACTCAGTTAGTAACTGTGTCCGTTTTGCCTTAATATGTATGGCAAAAGAAAAGGCCATCATTATTGTTACACCAGCTGTGTATTTTCAATTTTTACGACACATCTTATCCTCTTATACAGCCCCTGTGTGCCTTGTAAATTTCAGCTGCAGTAAGATTTACGAATGCTACTGCACCTGATAAGAAGGGATTACGAATGCTACTGCACCTGATAAGAAGGGATTACGAATGCTACTGCACCTGATAAGCAGGGTTTACGAATGCTACTGCACCTGATAAGCATCCGTCGCAGGAGGAAGAATAAATGTTAGCTGCAGTAAGTTCTAAGCTGCAGTAAGAGTTTACGAATGCTACTGCACCTGATAATGCTAGTGCACTGATAATGCTAGTGCACCTGATGTTGCTACTGCACCTGGTAATGCTACTGCACCTGATGATCATCCGTTGCAGTAAGAGTGTACAGCATGCTACTGCACCTGATTATCATCCGTTGCAGGAGGAAGAATAAATTTTAGCTGCAGTAAATTTAAGTTGCAGTAAGAGTTTATGAATGCTACTGCACCTGATAATGCTAGTGCACCTGATGTTGCTACTGCACCTGGTATTGCTACTGCACCTGATGATCATCCGTTGCAGTAAGAGTTTACAGCATGCTACTGCACCTGATTATCATCCGTCGCAGGAGGAAGAATAAATTTTAGCTGCAGTAAATAAGTTGCAGTAAATGCTAGCTGCAGTAAGAGTTTACGAATGCTACTGCACCTGATTTGCACCTGCACCTAATATGCACCTGATTTGCACCTGCACCTGGTAATGCTACTGCACCTGATGATCATCCGTTGCAGGAGGAAGAATACATTTTAGCTGCAGTAAATGCTAGCTGCAGTAAGAGCTTACGAACCTGATATGCACCTGATTTGCACCTGCACCTGATATGCACCTGATTTGCTACTGGACCTGATATGCATCTGTGCACCTGATAAACGTTTGTCGCAGGAGGCTGACGTGCGGTGCCTACATACAATCGAGGCATTGCAGCCGGACAGCTTTGCAGGTGTTTTGGATAAAGGAACGATGGATGCGCTGCTGTGAGTGAGAAGTGGGTTGCACTTAATCTTGCAGTGAGTGAGATGCACGTATTCCTGTTGTGAGTGGGATGCACGTTTTCCTGCTGTGTGTAAGATGCACGTGATCCTGCTTTGTGTAAGATGCACGTGATCTTACCGTGATTGAGATGCACGCAATTCTGCTGTGAGATGCAGGTGTTCCTGCTGTGAGTGGGATGCAGTTTTTTTGTGAACTTGATACCGTCATCAACATTAACAATTCTTTTTAGGGTGTGATGCGCGCTGCTGTGTGGGAGTCGCATGTTAATTGTGGATCACTGCTTGCTGGTTGAGAACTCGGCCAATCTTTTCCTTGCAAATAGAATACTCTAATACAAAGGTGTTTAGCTTGTCTCTGCTAATGGAAGTCTTCCAATCTCTTCTTTGCAACTGATGTAGGTACTCTAATACAAAGGTGTATAGCTTGTCTCTGCTACTGCTTGTACACTCTTTCATAGTGTAAAATGTCTATATGTTTAACACAAAGATGACGCTAGCTTTGCAATCCCTGGTCAAGCTAGAATGCCACCTTCATGCAATCTTAATGCAATTTGTCTTCTCTAAAACGCCTGTTTGTATGCGCGGTATGAACCAAGCAGTGTTTTACAGTCTGTGCTTTTAAATGCCACGGCAAATTGCAGGCAAATTGGTCGCTGCCTTTGCCGCGAAATGTCGGTACATACGCAAATGTGGCAGTGCCAAAACTCACCAATTTTCTTGGCATGCGTGCAGGTGCGGCGAGAGAGACACAGAGGATAGCTTGGAAATGCTCCGTGGGGTGCTCAGAGTCCTTAGGCCTGGAGGTAAGGGGTGTGTGTGTGCGTGCGTGTGTGTTATCAATGTCTGGGACTACAAAACTAAGCAGCTAGCACAGCTTTATGAGTACGTAATGCTCTGCGGTGGTACTCCTGCTCGCTTTGTGAGTACGTACTGCTTTGGGAGTATTAGTCCCACATGCTTTTTGAGTACGCACTGCTTTGTGGGCACTACCCCCGCTCGCATTGTGAGTACGCACTGCTCTTGCTGCAGTTTGTGATTAAAAAGGACAAGGACTAAGATTTAAATTGCAATGGGGAACAGCCTTCAAGGCGCTTGACTGCAGGCCTTTCCATGAAATCAAACTAGGGTGATAGAAAAGGATGAACGCATCTCGTTTGCCTCTTTAGGGTAGAATGAAACTGGGAACTGGCAAGGTCTGCCTGTTGCCACTATATTGCCAGATTGTTGCAGAGTTTGTGTGAATGTATTTGTGTGTGTGTGTGTGCTGTGTGTGTGCTTGTGTGTGTGCGTGCGTGCGTGCGTGTGTGTGTGTGTGTGTGTGTGTGTGTGTGCGTGCGTGCGTGTGTGTCAGAGGAAGTGGTAAGAGTTGCCAGGCTGCAGATTATGGCAAGCTTGCTGCACTTCCTCTGACACACACACACGCACGCACACACACACAATGGCAAGCTTGCTGCACATCCTTCTCAATTTCCCGGTCCTGATGCTAATGCTTCATTGCAAGAGCATGCCTTTTCTCTTTCTTCTGACAGCTGTGCCAGCCTGAGAGGCCAGGAAGCGCAACACTGATTGCGGCATGAAAGGGGCACTCTACCACAGTGCTGTGTGTACCTATATGTGCACATGAAAGGGGAACTCTACCACAGTGCTGTGTGTACCTAAACCCTAAGTGAAGCAGGGATTCCCATTCTTTAATGCACTGCACAGCCAAGCATGCTCTTTAATACCCCATCCTTTCAGACGGCTCCCATTCTGTACTGCACTGCACAGAAGAGCATGCTCTTTCAGGACCCATCCTCTCAGACATTTCCCATGCTCCACAGCAGTGCACAGCCGAGAATTCCCCATAAGACCCCATCCTCTCAGACGTCTCCCATTTGTCCATCACTGCACAGAAGAGCATGCTCTTTCAGGACCCATCCTCTCAGACATTTCACATGCTCCACAGCACTGCACAGCCGAGCATACTCTTTCAGACCCCATCTGTAGCAGCGTGTTGTAACAGGCATACTTAAAATGAAGGATCAGGAATCGTATCCTATCGTTACACCATCCTCTCAGGCGTCTCCCATTCTTTACTGCACTCATCTGTAGCAGCGTGTTGTAAAAATCATACTTAAAATGTAGGATGAGGAATCGTATCCTATCGTTACACCATCCTCTCAGGCGTCTCCCATTCTTTACTGCACTCATCTGTAGCAGCGTATTGTAACAGGCATACTTAAAATGTAGGATTAGGAATCGTATCCTATCGTTACACCATCCTCTCAGGCGTCTCCCATTCTTTACTGCACTCATCTGTAGCAGTGTGTTGTAGAAGGCATTCTTAAAATGTAGGATCAGGAATCGTATCCTATCGTTACACCATCCTCTCAGGCGTCTCCCATTCTTTACTGCACTGTGCAGCAGAGTGTGCAGCAAGACTTCAGAGCATTCTCTTCAAGACATTTCCTTGCCCATTAAAATTCGTCCGCTATCTCAACCATGCACCACCTTTACCTTTATAACTTTTTTTTTATTGTCTCAGGGGTGTACGCGCAACTCACTCACGCCCCTCCAAGTTCTCGGCTGAGGTGGGTGTGCAACGCAATGCTGGTGCACCTCTTTTCATCATTTTTTACTAAAACAAGTCGGCCAGAACCATACACATACGGTGTGTAGTGATTCAGTACTTTGGGCAGGGACATATCTGAGTCTGGACTTAATAACAAGTAGGACAAAAAGAAAGGGTTGGCCATTTTGAATGGAAGGCCTCAACACAGGTTATAACCCTCATCAAATATTTATCATCTGGACTTGCAACTGGTAGGGCGAAGACAAGGGGGCTGGTCAGTTTCAATGAAAACATTTACCATACTAGCGTGTGAACAATACTAGCAGTGTGTGTAAGATGCATCGTTCTCTTATCATTTGATGATCTCAGCTGGTAAAGATTGCGCTGTGTGCATTGCCCCGCCCTTTGCTTAAGTGCTCGTGCACATTGCTCACTTGTACATCTATACATGCATATACATATGCAAGTTTGCATGCTCACAGTCGCAAATTGAAGTGACCAATTTGAAGTGACCTTACCGCACGGGAGTCGAATTACTTGCGTACAGGTACCTAACAGACCGCCCCACTCTCCCTGACTGGGATAGCGTGGAGGCCTGGGAGCTCAGCCACACAGGAGGCTTACACGGACCGTACACGATTGATCTTGGGAACGTTGATAACGTTGACGGCGACAGCTTACCCACTAAGAAAGAGCTTTTTAGTCACTGGTTTTACGCATGCAAGAAAAGCTAGTTATATTTCTTGCTGCGTTTATTGGTGTAGCTTGCTATTGGCTTTCCGTGCTTGTGGGTTTTTGTTCAAATACAGGGAATGGAATGCATCACGCTTTTTAACAACAAAGTCAAGATAATTTTGTGGACTCACGCTTCAAAAAAAAAAAAAGGGGGATCAAGAAACGGCTTTCACCTGTAATAAAAACTAAGTATTTATTTAAGGCATGCACTTGCCGAAGACGTAAACCATACTGATATATAAGTCCAAGCTTCGAAGGCCATGGTAAGCACGCACACACACACACACACAGATACAAACACACACACAAACACACACACACACACACGCACACACACACGCACACACAAGCACACACACACACGCACACACACACACACACACACACACACACACACACACACACACACACACACACACACACACACACACACACACACACACACACACACACACACACACTCTCACACACACACACACACACACACACACACACACACACACACACACACACACACACACACACACACACACACACACACACACACACACACACACACACATACACACACAAACATACACACACACGAAAATGCACATCTCTTCTCGTCTGTTAACCTTATCTGTAACGTCTTTACTCTCCTTCACAGGTGGGCTGCAATGTTGTCCTGTTGGCAGGTGGTTTTAGAGTAGATAACAGCATGCGGAAGGTGTGTTGCAGAGGTATCAGGTATAAGGTTTAAGAGGTGTAAGCAAGACGGAATTGCTAATGTTTGCATGCCTGCAAGTTGTTGAATCTCGTAAGGTAATGCCCTGATTTTGTGGCCTTTACCTGTAATACAGCAAATCACTCTGAAGGCCTGCACACTATGAGTGCTTACCAAGAAATGCGCTAGTCGCACAATGTGACTGCTGCTTTCTAGTGTTAGACTTGTCTAGGCGCTATCCTTGCCTTGCTTGGTGCCATTCGTGCCTTGGTTGGTGCCATTCGTGTCTTGGTTGGTGCCATTTCTTGCCTTGGTTGGTGCCATAATTGTTTAACTTGCTGTCCTGGCGCCTTGGGATTGGCGCTTCAGGGCCAGGTTAATTCACTCGTCCTCCTGTGGCCCTCCCCTCTGTTACATCGTTTTCGTGTTTTCATCCTGCAAAGCAAATGGGCCCTCCATATGACATCTTAAGAGGTGCCATCCCTTTGTTACTCATAAATTCCCAAGTAAAGAAGATGGGTAATTTGGGATTGCTAATGCCGTAGGGAGTTGAAACACTTCCCGCATCAGATAAGGAAAAAAAGAGTGAGAGTTACCTTGTTTCAAGACACATGTTTTTTTTTTCACCCGACGCTTTTTTTACTAAGATTACAACAGCCACACACAAACCAAAGAAAACGAGGTTAGTGTGCTGCTATGAAAGGAAATTGGTGAAGCGAGCAGTTGGTTTGAGGTGATGATGATGATGATGACAAAGTGATGATGAAGGTTGTATGAAGTGATGATGAAGTGATGGTGAAGTGAGGTTTGAAGCGAGCAGGTTGTTTGAAGTGATGAAGCGAGCAGGTTGTTTGAAGTGATGATGAAGTGATGATGAAGTGAGGTTTGAAGCGAGCAGGTTGTTTGAAGTGATGATGAAGTGATGATGAATTGAGGTTTGAAGCGAGCAGGTTGTTTGAACAAAAGGAAATTGATGAAGTGAGCAGGAAAGGAAATTGATGAAGCGAGCAGGTTGTTGCAGCAAAAGAGGTCGGGCTAGCGAAAAGCTTTTGCTTGTTTACCTTCCTTGCAGTCCTCCTCTCCCACAAAGCGGGGCCTGTCGTCCAAGCCACAGAGCAATCAAGCATTGGAGCTTGTTGCAGGGCAGATGGCCTTAGAGTGAGTAAGGGCGCAACTACTACGAGGCATTTGACTAACACATACACCAATTTGGGTTGATAGCTGTAAGGGTTTGTAAGGGGCTGTTTGGGTCTGTGAGTGGCTGTTAGGGTCTGTTTGGGTTGATAGCTGTAAGGGTCTGTTTGGGTTGACAGCTGCTATAGCTGTGTAAGTGGGTGGCTGCAAAGGTTTTGATGGCCTGACATCTACAAAGGCTTGTGTGGGGGTATCTGCAACGCTTCAGACTGTCATCTGCAGAGGTGTGTTGTGTGGATGTCCATCTGTAAACTGCCAGAGAAGTAGACTAGGTAGTAATGGAGAGCATTAATTTGATGGTATGGCTAATGGTCATCGCTAATGGTCATCGCAGGGTGTGAGTCTGTACGAAAGTGATGTGTGTGGATGTGTGTGTGTGTGGGTGTGGGTGTGTTTCTGTGGAAGCGTCATGATTGAGTGGGGTGAGACTGACCAGCATATTTGATCCAAATAGTACATGTACTTTTGTGACAGAAGTATGTATGCTCAATATGCACATCCAACTAGTGTGAATTTAGAAAACTTGTAATGGCGTTTCTCTCTCTCTCTCTCACTCTCTCACTCTCTTTCTCTTTCTCTTTCTCTTTCTCTTTTCTTTCTTTTGCATACACACAAACACTTCCTCACACACATACACACACGCTCACACACATATCAGGCGTGTGGTGGCTGCACTAGGAAGTGCACAACACCTGCCACTTCTTTCTCACACACATACGCACACGCACACACGCTCACACACATACCAGGCGTGTGGTGGCGCAGGCGTTAGGAAGCGCACAACGCCTGCTACTACTTTCTTACACACATACACACACATATCAGGCGCGTGGTGGCTGCGTTAGGAAGTGCACAACGCCTGCTACTGCTTTCTCACACACATACACACACGCGCACACACACGCACACACACACACATATCAGGCGTGTGGTGGCTGCGTTAGGAAGCGCACATCGCCTGCTACTGCTTTCTCACACACATACATACACGCGCACACACACGCACACACACACATATCAGGCGTGTGGTGGCTGCGTTAGGAAGCGCACAACGCCTGCTACCGCTGGTCCAGTCACTCAAAATTGTGGTGAACAAATGTGATGTGCCTCTCTTCTTCAGCGAGGCATCAGGTGGCCTGCTTCCAGGACTGACAGGTGTGTGTGTGTGTATGTGTGTGCGTGCGTGTGTGCATTTGTAAGTGTCTGTAATTTTGTGTGCATTTGTGTGTGTGGTGTTTGTGCATATGTGTATGTGTTTGTAAGTGTGTAATTTTATGTGCATTTGTGTGTGTGTGTGTGTGTGGTGTGTGTGTGCATATGTGTGTGTATGTGTAAATGTCTGCAACTTGTGTGCATTTGTGTGTGTGGTGTGTGTATATATGTGTGTGTATTTGCATGTGTCTGTAATCTTGTGTGCATTTGTGTGTGCGTGACCTAGCGAATGGGCTGAATGGTGTGCATATAATTGGCTTGCCTTACACAATGCATACATGCTTGTGAAATAAAGAAATAGAGTTTACTCAAACATGTTGGCTGTACTATGTTGACTCACTCCACACGCTCTGGTTGTGCATGGATGACACACAATTCGGTCACACTTTCTACACTCGACACACGCTTTTGTCCGTGCATTGACTACTTGCACAAATGTAGAGATCGGCCTGGCTGCTGACAACATCATCAGCAACGACGTTCAGCGTGCAGAGGAGTGGCGTGGGGAGATGCACGACTTGCAGCTGGCTGTCAAGCATTTAGGTGTGTATGGGAATGGGTATGGGTGTTGGTGTGGGTGGGTAGGGGGAGG
>Ga0307942_1003185_pt1 | contig 13286 bp, 21 predicted proteins | sample OrgLakmetagen175_FD_201846 | JGI IMG/M metagenome (GOLD analysis project Ga0307942, IMG submission 201846) | Saline water microbial communities from Organic Lake, Antarctica - #175 | ecosystem: Environmental > Aquatic > Non-marine Saline and Alkaline > Saline | place: Antarctica: Organic Lake...
TTTCACACACTACCCCTGGTTGCACACACCACCCCTGAATGCACACACCACCCCTGAATGCTCACACTACCCCTTGTTGCACACACTACCCCTTGTTGCGCACACTACCCCTGGTTGCACACACCACCCCTTGTTGCACACACTACCCCTGGTTGCACACACCACCCCTGGTTGCACACACTACCCCTTGACGCACACACTACCCCTGGGTTGTTAGTGTGGTTGTGTAAGGTTGTGTGAGGTCGTGTGGCCGTGTAAGTGTACAGCGTACAGATTAGATGAGTCAGAATTTAACGCTAAAAGCCTGAGGAGCAGGTTTGATATTTCTCTACGTCCCTCCACCTCCCTCTTAAGAATCGGGTGCATAACACACTGCATAACACACTGCATCACACACTGCATAACACACTGCATAACACACTGCATAACACACTGCATAACACACTGCATAACACACCTGACACCAAGGAATTCAGCATTACTTTCCACGTCAATTAGAGACGGCAGGAGCCATTCTCTTATTAGGACTCCAGATCGTTTGTCCTTCCTTTTAAAGCAACCTCCTCCTTCCTCCTCTGTGCCAGCCACGCCAAATTGTGTTGCTCACCCTCTTTCCTTTTTGTGTTGCTCACCCTCTTCCCTTCCTCCTCTGTGCTGGCCACCCTTCCTCCTCTGTGCTGGCCACCCTCAATTGTGTTGCTCACCCTCTTCCCTTCCTCCTCTGTGCTGGTCACCCTCAATTACGTAGCTCACTTTCCTTCCCTTCTCATATTTGCAGGGTTCTTGCACCTGGTACGGAATCTAAACACCCTCTTCCCCTCCTTCCTATTTGCAGTTTGCACTCCTGACCGTTGCTGGGACTCCACTGATTATGGTATGTGTTTGCGTGTATGTGTAGGCACAAAAAAAAAACACACACACACACACGCGCACACACACACACACACACAAACACATAGGTGCTTATTCCCGCAGTACCGCACAGTAATAGATTCTGCATTACAGTGTGCGCTGATGTACAATGTGAGGGGGGGTTGCACATGCAATTATAGATGTACAATTTGCGACTGTGCGCGTATATTTGTGTGCGTGCTTGAGTGTGTGTGTTGTGTTTGCGTGTGCATGCGTGTGCACGTATGCGTGCAATTTTGAGCATGTATGTGTGCAATTGTGAGCATGTTTGTATTTCTATGCGCGTATGTGTGTGCGCATACTCGTGTGTGTGTGTGCGTGTGTGTGTGTGTGTGCACTCACGTGCAGTTGTGTGCATATATGTGTGTGTGCATGCGTGTGTGTGCATGTGTGTGTTTGCCTGGTGTGCATGTGTGTATAATTATGTGTGTGTGTGTATTTGTCTCTGTGAGTTTGCATGTGTGTGCCTGGTGTGCACTGTACATGTGCAAACCTACACTGTATGCTCCAGAACAACTGTGCAAACCTACACTGTTACACACATTTGCTTTTTCTGTATGCTCCAGAACAACTGTGCAAACCTACACTGTTACACACATTTGCTTTTTCTGTATGCTCCAGAACAACTGTGCAAACCTACACTGACACACACACACATTTGCTTTTTCTGTATGCTCCAGAACAACTGTGCAAACCTACACTGACACACATTTGCTTTTTCTGTTTGCTCCAGAACAACTGTGCAAACCTACACTGACACACACACACATTTGCTTTTTATGTATGCTCCAGAACATCTGTGCAAACCTACACTGTATGCTCCAGAACAACTGTGCAAACCTACACTGTTACACACACATTTGCTTTTTCTGTATGCTCCAGAACAACTGTGCAAACCTACATTGTTACACATACATTTGCTTTTTCTGTATGCTCCAGAAAAAAGCATCACCGCCCGCCTTTTGTCCACAGAGGCCCATGTGGCCGCCCCACTGCTTCTTCATGGCGCGCATGCCCCACTCACTACAGCTTCATGGCGCGCATGCCCCATTCACTACAGCTCCATGATGCGCATGCCCCATTCACTACAGCTTCATGCCGCGCATGCCCCACTCACTGCAGCTTCATGGCGCGCATGCCCTACTCACTACAGCTTCATGGCGCGCATGCCCCATTCACTATAGCTCCATGATGCGCATGCCCCACTCACTGCAGCTTCATGGCGCGCATGCCCCATTCAATACAGCTTCATGGCGCGCATGCCCCACTCACTACAGCTCCATGGCGTGCATGCCCCATTCACTACAGCTTCATGGCGCGCATGCCCCACTCACTACAGCTTCATGGCACGCATGCCCCACTCACTACAGCTCCATGGCGCGCATATTTTTTCTTGGCTTTCTTCTCCGTCTTTTGCCTTACATGTTCCCTTATAGACATGCGATTTTTCTCTGTGTTTTGCAACAGGGCATCACTGCTCTTCTCATCCACGGAGGCCCGTGGCTGCCCTTCTACCTCTGTGGCTTTATGATGGCCATCTCCCTCTTCGTCATGACCATCTACCCCACATTCATACAGCCCCTGTTTAACAAAGTCGAGCCCCTGCCGGAGGGCAGCCTTCGCACAAAGATAGAGGCACTGGTGAGCACAAAAATAGAGTGCAGAGATAGAGGCACTGGTGAGCACAAAGATAAGAGTGCAGAGATAGAGGCACTGGTGAGCACAAAGATACAAAGATAGAGTGCAAAGATAGAGGCACTGGTGGGCACAAAGATAGCGTGCAAAGATAGAGGCACTGGTGAGCACAAAGATAGAGTGCAAAGATAGAGGCACTGGTGAGCACAAAGATAGCGTGCAAATATAGAGGAACTGGTGAGCACAAAGATAGAGTGCAGAGATAGAGGCACTGGTGAGCACAAAGATAGAGGCACTGGTGAGCCTTCTGATGACCTTAAAAAATGTGCAAATGTGAGCCTGCTCATGACCTACAAAATGTGCAGATGTGAGCCTGCTCATGACCTGCAAAATGTGCAGATGAGAGCCTGCTCATGACCTGCAAAATGTGCAGATGAGAGCCTGCTCATGACCTACAAAATGTGCAGATGTACGATCTCTGTTGACCTGCAGAATGTGCAGATGTGAGCTTACATATGACCTACAAAATGTGCATTTGTAAGCTCTCTGTTGACCTGCAGAACGTGCAGATGTGAGCTTACATATGACCTACAAAATGTGCAGATGTACGATCTCTGATGACCTGCAGAACGTGCAGATGTGAGCTTACATGCGACCTACAAAATGTGCATTTGTAGGGTTTAGCTCTCTTTTGACCTGTAAGCTCTCTTTTGACCTGCAGAACGTGCAGATGTAGGCTGTAAGCCTGCTGGTGTTCGCCTGCTGATGCTCTGCTCGAGCAATGCAATCCACCTGACATTCATCCGATCCACCCAACGCAATCTAACCAACATTCATCCGATCCACCCAACGCAATCTAACCAACATTCATCCGATCCACCCAATGCGATCTAACCAACATTCGTCTGATCCACCCAGCGCGATCTAACAGCATTTGGGCGATCGAGCCAATGCAATCCAACATCCTTTGCAACAACATTTCCAACAACCTTCGTCCGATCCACCCAATGCAATCCAACATTCTTTGCAACAACATTTCCAACAAATCTAAGAACATTTCCAACAACATTCGTCCGATCCACCCAATGCAGTCCAACAACATTTGCAACAACATTTCCAACAAAGCAAACAACATTTCCAACAAATCTAACAACATTTCCAACAAACCCAACAGCATTTCCAACAGCACATGGGCGATCCACCCAATGCAATGCAACAACACTTCCACCCAGCCCTTGTTGCACAAAGCCAGGTTTCTGCCAAAACATGTACATTGCCATGATGCCACCCCTCAGCGACCGAGAACACAAACCCACTTCCTACAGACGTTTATAACTCGTTCCTGTCACCTGCCTCCTGATGGTTATGTGCTGATTGATGTGCTTCCCTCTGCGCGCTTCTTAACGTTAAAGAGCAGGCATGGTTGCTAAAAACAGACACCATCCTGAATGCCTGAATGTGCATCCCTATCAAGCTTGTTCACGTGCTTCTTCATAAAACTAGCAGCTGTGTGCATTTTTTGCTTTTTGTCACAAATCACAGTCATATCTCTTTCGACAATTCAACAACAGCACCATGCTCAAGTGCTGCGGATATTTAGCACTCCAACCAACCGTGTACAATCAAGAAAGTGGGGTGTACGTTTTCCAAAGCCACCCAACCCTGCTCAATCATCCTCCTTGCACTTCCCACAAAAAAAGCAGTACCTAGCTCTCCACCCAACCCTGCACAGCAGGCAACCTCCTTGCACTTCCCACCGAAAAATCAGTACCTAGCTCTCCACCCAACCCTGCACAGGCATCCTCCTTGCACTTCTCACCGAAAAATCAGTACCTAGCTGTCCACCCAACCCTGCACAGCAGGCATCCTCCTTGCACTTCCCACCGAAAAATCAGTACCTAGCTGTCCAACCAACCCTGCACAGGCATCCTCCTTGCACTTCCCACTAAAGAAGCTCTTTGTCATCGATGGGAGCAAACGCAGCTCACACTCCAACGCGTACATGTGAGTACCCCTTTGGTGATGCGTGTGTGTATTTGTGCGCGTGTTGGTGCCGTCAACAGACAATTCGTACATGTGAGTGCCCCTTGGTGATGTGTGTGTGTGTGTGTTTGTGTGCGTGTTGGTTCCGTCAACAGGCAATGTGCACATGTGAGTGCGCCTTGGTGATGTTGGTGCCGTCAACAGACAGCACGTACACGTGATTGTGCTTTGGTGATGTTGGTACCGTCAACAGGCAACGCGTACATGTGAGTGCCCCTTGGTGATGTGTGTGTGTGTTTGTGTGCGTGTTGGTTCCGTCAACAGGCAATGCGTTCATTCGGGTACGCTCTTGGTGATGTGTGTGTGTTTGTGTGTTTGTTGGGACTGTCAACAGACAGCGCGTACACGTGATTGTGCTTTGGTGATGTTGGTACCGTAAACAGGCAGCGCAAACATGAGAGTGTGCCTTGGTGATGTTGAGGCTGTCAACAGAGGAAAAATGAGGATGGTCTACCCTGGGTTTGATGCGTAGCATTTGATGTGTAACTGATCAAAAGGTGTTCCTGCAATTATAAGCCCAAACTAAGCCCACATCTAAGCCAATACCTAGGCCCAAAACTCAGCCCACATCTAAACCAGTACCTAGGACCACACCTGTGTTCACACTGAGGCCCAAAACTAAGCCCACATCTAAGCCAATGCCTAAGCCCACATCTAAGCCAAGGCTACATTTAAGCCAACACCTAGGCCCAACTGAGCCCACATTTAAGGCCACACTTGAGTTCACGCCTGAGTTCACGCCTGAGTTCACGTCTGAGTTCACGCCTGAGTTCACACTTAGGCCCAAAATCAAGCCCACATCCAAGCCCACACCTAGGATTATACCTAAGGTAAGGTAAGGTTACATCACTACACCTAAGCATAAAGTATGACTACACCTAAGCACAAAGTAGGACTACACCTAAGCACAAAGTAGGACTACACCTAAGCACAAAGTAGGACTACACCTAAGCCCACACCTAGGACTACACCTAAGCACAAAGTAGGACTACACCTAAGCCCACACCTAGGACTACACCTAAACACAAAGTAGGACTACACCTAAGCACAAAGTAGGACTACACCTAAGCACAAAGTAGGACTACACCTAAGCCCACACCTAGGACTACACCTAAGCACAAAGTTGAGCCCACGTTACACTTGGACTGAAACCATAGATTGCTCCAGAAATTGGCAGCAGGAAAGAAATGTTTATGCCGGTAAACACGTCTCACTGTTGCCTTACAGCATGTTTAGTGTATAGAGAGGTCTGTAGGACTGTCCGGAATCATATGTAGATTTATAATCCGTGTAGGATTGTACTTTTTGGAGATTCTGCCGCCACTAGTGCAGTAGAATGTATGTATATGGATATACATGTTATACATAAGCATGGGTGAATAGGGTGTATAATTATGCCATCGAGGTTTGACGAGCATCGTCGAGGGCGAGGTTCGTCGATGTAGGCCCTAGTTGGTGCATTACGGTTCGAAATCACTTTCTTAAATTTGTATGGATTGAGCTGGATTGTTTCTGGTGTTTATCAGTAACAAATAATTAAATCATAATAAAAATTATCGTGAAGAGACGAGATTAAAAAGAAATAGGAGTTGTTTGGAGAATGTCTCATGGTGCGTTGCGTGGACTGGCATACGCACAGCAAATTGGCAGGAAATGATGTCTGCACAGTATTTGATCACAAATCTGCTGCCCATTTTGGGGCGACAGCCCATTTTAGGGCGACAAGAAATGAAAGTCTGATGCTTCCCTGAACAAGACTGTGACATTTTTGGGTTCACATAGCGTGCCAATATTAAGTATACATAACACAAACACACTTAATATCATGTTTTAACTTTCAATTATTTTTCCGAATTTTGGTGATTCCCCTGAATTTCCCCCAAAAATGGATATACCCTATTTGGCCATCTAAGCTTTGACAGCAGTGACGTCGAGGCTCGACGAGGCTCGACTACAGGCTGGCACACCCTTAGTTAACAAACATGTTATGTTGTATGTATTATATGTATATGTATTATATGGTGGCACCTAGGACGCACACACAAGTGCACACACACACACACGTTCCTGCAGGTACGGATTCTTCTCCAACAAGCGCATTGTACTGTTTGACACCCTTGTTTCCACATGCACTGAAGAAGAGTGCGTTGCAGTCCTAGCGCACGAATTGGGTGGGTGAGCTGCTTTTATCCATTGCTATTATGTGCTGCTGTTGGTGATACTGTTTCCCATGAACTAAAAAAGTTTTGTTGCAGTGCTTGCGCACAAATTGCGTGGGTGGCCTGCTTTGGTCCGTCATTGCACGTGTGATGCTGTTTGGTACGCTTACATACTAATACATACTTAATACATAATAATACATATTTGAAACATGTTCAATACATTTGATATTTAAAGTTTGAATGAACATGCACTGTTTTTGCTGCTCTGTCAGCATGTTATATTTGGGCCACATTACATGCTTTTATGGCCAGTGGCTTTTGTGTGGAGGCACTGGACATAGAAAAACACACTTTGTGGAGGCTAAAGCTTTAGCCTTTGGGTTTAGCCCTGAATTAATAACCCTAATTATGAGACCTCCGGAGGACCAGTAACAGGCCAGTTTATTCTGTCCTTTCCCCTTTTGCTTTTTTGCGGTGCAAGGTACTGAACGAAGGAAAAGCACACATTGTGTGGAGGCTGGGATTTTGGAGTTGGGGCTAAACCATAACCCCTGAACCCTAGTCTAACCCTTTTATATTGTCATGTTTCCTTTTACTTCTTTTGCAATGCAGGGAATTGAACAAAGGAAAATCACACTTTGTGGAGGCTGTGCTTTTGGTGTTGGGGTTGGGATGACCCTAATCCCTGGGGAGGCTAAAATTTTGGGGTTGGGGTTGGGTAACCTTAGCCCCTGAACCCTAGCCCTAACCCTGAGATCTCCAGAGGACCACTAACAGGCCATTTTATCCCGTCCTTTCCTATTACTTGTTCCTATTACTTTTTTTTCAATGCAGGGCACTGGAAGCTGGGCCACACGACAATGCTCTTTGTGGGGAGCCAGGTACGGGCAGCCATGCATGGGCCGTTCCAGGAAAAGGAAAAATAATCAGAAGGGGAGAACATGTCATAACATAAAATTGCGCAAGCGGTGCAATTTACTCCCCACTGCAATTGGCGGTGCAACTTATTCCCCCTGCAAGTTACTCCCCTCCCCACTGCAAGTTACTCCCCTCCCCACTGCAAGTTACTCCCCTCCCCACTGCAAGTTACTGCCCTCCCCACTGCAAGTTACTCCCCAATTAACTTACTCCCCACTGCAAATGGCGGTGCAACTTATTCCCCCTGCAAGTTACTCCCCTCCCCACTGCAAGGTACTCCCCAATTAACTTACTCCCCACTGCAAGTTACTCCCAACATCAGTTAATCAAAAAGGGCCGTTCAACACTTCAGATCAACAATTGCCCGTAGTAGTTGACTTTTCAATGCGAGTCATCATACCTCACTGCATCCACCCCGTACCCCCAAAACACCCCCAAAGCAAACCAAAACCCATTGCATTACCGAAAATAAATTTAAAAAAGCAGTCACCCCTCAGGGCAAAAACCAGTATTTTATACGAAATGTTGTAGAGAAGGTGCGGTATACGATACTAATAAAATTCCCGCGATGAGTAGAGACAGGTTCCAAATAGAAAGGCTCCACCCGCCCAAATTTCTATGTACAAAATTTTTCGCCTTTTTTTGTGTTTCTTTCCGGATATCCGTTCCTACAAGGCGGGAATTCCGTGATGAATAGAGACAGCTTTCAAATAGGTTTAGGTAATGTAAGGTTACATCGCTATAAAGGCCTCTGGGAGGCACAGGATCCAAACAGGTTTAGGTCCCCCTTGAAGTAAAAAAACACGGAAAACGTAAGGCTGCAGCTTCACTGGCTTAGTCTTCATCTCTCGCTCTATCTCTCTCTCTCTCTCGCTCTATCTCTCTCTCTCTCTCTCTCTCTCTCTCTTTCTCTCTCTATCTATCTTTCTCATTATCTCTCTCTCTCTCTTTCTCTCTCTCTCTCTCTCTCTCTCTCTCTCTCTCTCTCTCTCTCACACACACACACACACACACACACACACACACACACACACGCACACACATACACACACCGCACACACACGCGCACACGCACACACACATGTGTAGGTCATCCTGCTGCTTCAATTCACGCTTTTCGCTGCAATCCGGAATTCCCCTCAATTGTACTCCAGTTTTGGATTCGGAGGCCAATTGGGCTTGCCAGCGTTCGTTGCGTTACTGATATTCCAGCTGCTTTCTTCACCCATGGACGAGGTACATCTGAACATGCTCCCTTGTGTGTGTATGTGTGTGTGTGTTTGAATGGGCTTGCCAGCGTTCGTTGCGTTAATGATATTCTAGCTGCTTTCTTCACCCATGGACGAGGTACATCTGAACATGCTCCCTTGTGTGTATGTGTGTGTGTGTTTGTGTGGGCTTGCCAGCGTTTGTTGCGTTAATGATATTCCAGCTGCTTTCTTCACCCATGGACGAGGTACATCTGAACATGCTCCCTTGTGTGTGTATGTGTGTGTGTTTGTGTGGGCTTGCCAGCGTTCGTTGCGTTAATGATATTCCAGCTGCTTTCTTCACCCATGGACGAGGTACATCTGAACATGCTCCCTTGTGTGTGTATGTGTGTGTGTTTGTGTGGGTTTGCCAGCGTTCGTTGCGTTAATGATATTCCAGCTGCTTTCTCACCCATGGACGAGGTACATTTGAACATGATCCCTTGTGTGTATGTGCGTGTGTGTTTGTGTATGTTTGTGTGTGTTGTTGTGACTTTACATGCAGGTATATGTTCATGTATATGTGTTTGTCTCTGTGTGACTAAGTGTCACTCCCACAAAAGGCAGTGCGTAGAAACGCATTGAATGGAGTATGCACACACACAATCGGTTGCTGTCGCCATTGCCAACGCATATTGTGCACTTCTGCAGGTCCTGCTCTGTCTCCCCTTAATCCCTCACCTTCATCATACTTCTGCTCTCTGCACATCATACTTATGCAGTCTGCATTCCCAGACAGAAGCACGCAAGCTTCATTGATGCAGTGTGTAACCAATGCATGCTGTGTTCTGATGCAGGTCCTGCAGCTCCTGCTTAACATACTTTCAAGGACGTTTGAGTTCCAGGCAGATGCCTTTGCAGCCTACTTAGGTTACGGGCCACAGTTGCGATCAGCTCTCCTCAGGTTTGTGCCTTTCTTTGTGGTGAACTACTTATGCTAAGGGCCACAGTTGCGATCAGCTCTCCTCAGGTTTGTGCCTTTCTTTGTGGTGAACTACTTATGCTAAGGGCCGCAGTTGCGATCAGCTCTCCTCAGGTTTGTGCCTTTTTTGCGGTGAACTACTTAGGCTTTGGGCCACAGTTGCGATCAGATCTCCTCAGGTTCGTGCCTTTCTTTGCGGTGAACTACGTAGGCTAAGGGTTACAAATTTGATCAGCTCTCCTCAGGTTTGTGCCTTTTTTGCGGTGGTGCCACACGTGAGAGTCTTCCTGTGTGTGCTGAGTATTCTCTTAGGCTACGGGTCACAATTGCGATCAGCTCTCTTCAGGTTCATGCCTTTCTTGCGGTGACGCCACACGTGAGAATCTTCCTGTATGTGCAGAGGGGGCTGCTTATTTAGCCTTTTCAAATTTCAAACCTGAGGAGCGGGAGTGGAGAAGTTCATATGACAAGTTGTGTAGTTGGGACCTACATTAAAACACACACACCTGCACGCACGCACACGTGCACACACGTGCACACACACACACACACTCTTACACGCATACACACAGACACACACAAGCACGCACACATATACACAAACGCACACTCTCGATATTGCACAGGCTTGCAGAGACGAACAAGGGGGCTTTGCATGTGACAAGCACACATAAACACACACGCACACACACTCATAAACACACACCCACACTCTCTATATAGTGCACAGGCTTGCAGAGACGAACAAGGGGGCTTTGTATGTGGCACACGTACACACACGTACACATACACACACTAAATTTATTGCACAGGCCTGCAGAGACAAACAAGGGGGCTTTGCATGTAGCACGCACACATACACACACATGCACACTCTCTATATATATATTGCACAGGCTTGCAGAGACAAACAAGGGGGCTCTGCATGTGGACCCTGTTTACAGCACTGTCCATTACAGTCACCCACCATTGGTGCAACGCCTCAGTGCCATTGCACCTAATGCAGTCGACAAGAAATCACTCTAAGCAACTCTTGGGAAGCCTCGTAGGTTCGACAGCCATGCCAGGCTGGATTACTTAGAAATGCAACACAACTGAACGGAGCAGCTCCCTTCTTGTTATCAGCGTGTGCTACCTACCTATGTGTAGTTTTTTATAGAAAAGGAAAAGGAACAGTGTAAACCAGGCCCGCGCATTTATTTTGGAGGCTTTTTCTAAAAGTGTTTGTTGTGTTTATGAGTTGCAATGATTATTCATTTCCTGCCTGGTTTGTTTCGTTTGGGACTCTCCTAGCACTTAAATAGTGGATTACTGAGCAAAACGGTAATATTCTTGTTTGGGTTGAGGCTGTGATCAGCTAGAAAAAGAAAAAAAAGAAAAGACTCCGCTGGTAGTGATGACACAGCCAGCATGATTAAGGGAGGGGGTTACTTAGATGCCCGCACCAGGCAACCCCCCACCGCGCAAACAATTGAAAAGAGATTAGTGTGGGTCAGAGGGGTTGTGTGCCGTAGCACCCAGACCCAATCCTTGGCTGTTGTGTTGCTTGTGTTATATTGCAGTGTATATCTTGTTTTTATGAGTGCAGATGCACGTCTGATGGAGTACTCATTCAGTTTGTGTGGCAATTTTTTAATCTTATGGTAGTCCAGAAAAAGGTCGGCCAGAGGTTTGTCTGTATAGTCTTTGTAGATAGTCCCCATAGCTCCAACGAGGATCACGTGAAGCTTGACTTCCCTATATTCTTGTCTGTTTAGGTAGGCAATAAGCATGCTGTGCTGTGCTTTTGCTTTTTGGAGTTGGGAATCGGGCCTAGTGTCTTCACAAAATTAAAACTCACAGGTGAACCTCCCACTGGTTTGGATTCAGTTTCTCGTCTTTAGCAAGCTGTTGAAAATTTGAGTTGCAGCAGGTGGTTACGCGAGAGGAGCACACATTGCTAGGTAAGAATAAGATGGCGTTTAAAGAGAAGAGGCTTTTAAAGCATGTGCTGTTAGTTTTGGTAGCAACCAAGAGGGCAGTGTTTTGTTGGCAGTGTTTCTCAGAACTAGGCCTTGCTCTGATAGTTTTATCTGCGCTGCCTACGTCAGTGTAGGCAATTTGGTTGGCACCGCATGGTCCCCTTTGTAGGGCTTGGACAATCAGCACGCTTGCCGTATTATGGCGTTTTATAATCATGTTCCTCATTTTAGTGTGTTGGCAACCTGAGAGTATGTGAAGCGCACTCTCAGTGCAAGAGCAGATGGGGCAGTTTGTATTGGGAGAGAAGCCATACCGGTAGGCGTGTTTTGATAATAAATTGTACCGGTGCGGTACCTCATAACATTACGCTTTTCGTAGAAATGAGATTGCTATTGTTTCAGAAAGCATTTGTGGCTTGTTTATTGACCAAAGGTCTAAGGTCCTTCCAGTAGTTGTAATACCCTGTGTCTGTTTTGGCACCCCCAGTCTGTGTAAACTGCACATTTCTGTGATCAACTTGGCCTTTAAATCAGCGAGTGCACGAAGCCTAGGTTTAATTGCCCCTCTTCCGCTGGAATCCTCATCGGTGTCTTTAGCCCCAAGCCAGCAAAGGTGTGTGTACTATGCATTACCGTCTGGAGCTAAAGGCTGAAAGTGCATGTCATGACTTTCGTCATGTAAGGCAGATAGAGTGTTTGGCGATTGCATCTGCACACTCATTTCCGGCAATGTCACTATGGGCTTTCACTTTCTACAAGCAGATAGGTTCTGGTGAAGCATAAGTCATAGATACAATTTGTTCTAGCAGATTTGAGTGTTTATGGGCTCGTTGCATTCCAGGGAAGAGTAGTTGTTTTGTAATTTGGTTTAGGGAGCATGCACTGTCCATCGCAATCTGGGCATACTTATTGGTAAGCGCTGCTGCAATCCCTGTGAGCTTAGCCCTATTGATGGTGTTTGTCATTCCCACGCCTCCTAAGTTCACATAACATTCAGGTTTGTGTCAGATTTAGTTTCAATTTTCGACACTGGTTAATTTTGTTTCACCAGCCAATTGCCATCAGCCAAAGTCTCGGGCTGTAGGCCATCCTTGCAACCCCTTATAACATTCAGCTTTGGTTTGAGGGCAGTATACCCCTGCACCTATAAAGTTTTTGGCCTTGCCTATGCAGCTACCGTCTGTGTATGCCCATAATTTCCACTTGGGGCACTTCAATTCAAACTGCTTATCGTCCCATGGTTAAAGGTGGACGTTAGCGTTTTGGCCTCTTTCCTGGCCAGTGACGCCCATTTTTTATTTGAGCTTGATTGCGGGTGTGAGCTTGATTGCGGGTGTGCACGTCTCACACAAAGAAAAAAAAATAGAGCCACTGTACTCGTTGCAGTGGCTCTCTCAATTTTTGTCGGGTCTGGCGACCTGTGTTGGTTATGCATGGTTATCAGGAGACCAGCCTCGCCGTCTCCTCTTCACGTGGCCCTCGC
>Ga0307942_1003187_pt1 | contig 13278 bp, 18 predicted proteins | sample OrgLakmetagen175_FD_201846 | JGI IMG/M metagenome (GOLD analysis project Ga0307942, IMG submission 201846) | Saline water microbial communities from Organic Lake, Antarctica - #175 | ecosystem: Environmental > Aquatic > Non-marine Saline and Alkaline > Saline | place: Antarctica: Organic Lake...
GTGGGAAGGCCCACTCCCCCCACCCACGACCTCCCCACTCCTCACCCCCCACCAGCAGCCTCCCTCAGACCCTAATCGGCCGCCTGCAACCGACGCAGCAAATGCATGCACCACCGCTGCCCCCGCACCTGTCCATGATGCTGCGAGTGGGGGGGTAGCAGGCGATGCAGTCGCGCCCTCACAGCAGCAGCAGGGGCAGCAGGGGCTGCAGGGCAGCAATGCTCATGGGGGCGTGTTTGGCGGTGCTCAGGGTTACAAGCCGCGTGGGCTGAAAGGCCCGCTGGTAAACCTGTATGCGCCGTCTCTGGTGATTGACGTGTCGGCCACGTACCCTCAGCGTGCAGAGGCGTGCCAAGACGTGCTGCGCGAGTTCATGTTTGCCATCCCAAAGGTGTGCTTGTTTGTGTGTTTTGTGAGTTTGTGTTTGTGGTTGTGTGTCTTGTGTGTGTGCGTGTGCGTGTGTGTGTGTGCGTGTGTGAAGTGCCGCACGCATGGTGCATACGTGCACTCAACTGTGATGCACAGTAGCCATTAGCCATGCACCCACAAAGCGTGCAGAGGCGTGCTAGGAAGTGCTGTGTAATCAATTTTGGCGTCTCAAATGTGTGCGTGTCTTGTGCGCATGTTTGTGTTTGTGTGTCATCTGTGTGTGCACCAAACACAAGTGGTTTGGGTGTTATGCCTCTTACTTATTGCCTACCCCTTGCTACCCCTTGCTACTTGCCCCCATTCTTCTCCCTTGCTCTCACTTTGCCCTGCAACACTAACTTTGCCCCCTGCCCCCTGCTGACAGCCCCACTAGTAAGGAGTTAGGGGGTTACAAGGATGGCCTACAGCCCAAGTCTCTGGCCCCGCTAGTAGGCTGCCAATCTTGCTTGCCCTCACCTCTCCCCTCCTCCTTATACCTTGCCCCTCACTTTTCAAATGAAAACACACACACACTCATACACACACTCGCAAACTCAGACACACTCACACACACACAATCGCAGGCTCGCACAACACGTCCTATTGGCTGGGTGTCCCACCCTGACGTGTCCCTTGTGCGCAAATCAGCAGACGACGCACGCAGGCTGCAAGACGAGTGGTTTGCACGCAGCATGCCCCTGCACACGGCCCTCATGCGCCGCACACTGTTCTTCCCGGACCGCCGACTGCTGCAGTTTGACTGCGGCAAGCTTCAGGTGAGGTCATGTTGGTATTCATGCTCTAATGCTTGCCTTTTGTGGTATGCTTGCCTTTTGTGGTACGCTTGCCTTTTGTGGAGATGTAATGTTTCCTGCCCTGACAGAGTTCATGCTCCCATGCTCTGATGCTTTAATACACGCGGTGATCAAACGTTTGCTGCCCCATCGACAGCAATGAGTCAGGTCTTATGACGCTACCCTGTGCCTTCCATGGTTGTTGTCTTATATATTTTTGTCGTATTTATTACATTTTGTTACATATTTTCCACATCAAAACTGACACACTCTGTTGTTGTTGTTGTATGCGAAGCCCAGCCCAGGCTGCTCCCCTGCGTACAATTCCAATCCTCCCTTATGCAAGCGCAGGAGCTGGACAGTCTGCTGCGTCGCCTCAAGAGCTCAGGGCATAGGTGCCTCATTTTCACTCAGGTAAGATCCTGCTGATCTGTGTCATTCCATTTTACCATGCAATGGTCATCTGGATGTGGCTGGTACTCCTGCTGCACGTTTTGCACATAATTGTTCATTCTGCTGACAAAGAAGAGAATACATCTTGAGAGCTTTGATTCCAGGCGGGTGGCCCTGTCTTTTTGTGGCCTCCGTCCCTGCAGGGTGCCAAGATACTGTGGACGTGCCAGACAGCTTTTTTAAACTGCACACACACTTCAAATCCGCTGCTTGTTTTTGTGGTCTCCGTCTGCGCAGATGGCCAAGGTGGACGTGCTGGAGAACTTCACGCCCTTGCTCGTGCATGCACCCATGGCTGACCTGCTGCTTCTCCACTGTTTCCTCTTCGCTTGCAGATGGCCAAGATGCTGGACGTGCTGGAGAGCTTCCTCAATCTGCACGCCCACACCTACATGCGTCTGGACGGATCCACCAAGCCAGAGCAGCGCCAGATCCTCATGCAGGTGTGTTTTTGTTGTATGTGTGTGTGTTTGTGTGTGTGTTTGTGTGAACTGTATCCTTTCATTCCTTTCATCAGTCCCATTGGTCACACAGCAGGAGTAGAAGAATACTTTTTGTGTCGCCTTTTTGAACTTGCTATGTAAGTAACACACAGTAATTGTTCGATTTACACCCTTCCCAACGCCTAGACGTAGTTGCACACAGTTTCTATCTTTGTACTGCTTTGAAGGGTGTGTCGTGCACTCCTCTCTCTCTCTCTCTCTCTCTCTCTCTCTCTCTCTCTCTCTCTCTCTCTCTCTCTCTCTCTCTCTCTCTCTCTCTCTCTCTCTCTCTCACACACACACACACACACACACAAACACACACACGCACACACGCACAGAAATGTATACATACACAAACACTCACATACACACACAAGTCTCACACACCCAAACAGTCACACAATCAGTCACACACATAAAACTCACACACACCCCACATCACACGCGCAGCGCTTCAACACAGACCCCAAGATATTCTGCTTCATCTTATCGACCCGTTCCGGTGGTGTGGGCATCAACCTTACGGGTGCTGACACTGTCATATTTTACGACAGCGACTGGAATCCTGCCATGGACCAGCAGGTGTGCAGCTATGCTGACTAGTTTATATTTTTGATGGTGCATACGTGTGAAAAACAGGTTACTGTGTGGGCGTCATGTCAATTTTGACCCCCTCGTCTCAAACTCTCACAAGGTCGGAATGCAGGTGGGCGCAGGGTGTGTGTGTGTCCTGCTCTCTTCAAGGCCCTAAATCACTCCTTCGTATCGGCCACTACTTCTCCGCACCCCTTTCTTTCATACCGTGCCTTCAAAATCTTCATGCCGCGTCCTTTTCTCCTCTCCAGGCCCAAGATCGTTGCCATCGTATCGGCCAGACCAGGGAGGTGCACATCTACCGCTTGGTGTCTGAGGTATGTCACACTCCCGTGTGTGTATGTGTGTGTGTGTGTGTGTGTGTGTAAACAGTCTGCAGTTGTTTTGACTACAACATGTACATGCTTGGCAGAGGCACAGGCTGGTGTGTGTATTGGTGTGTGTGTGTGTGTGTTGTACACTGCAGCAGTGGCAAGCAAGCAGTTTGGAACACCGGCGGCATGTACAGCACGCTTGAGTGGAAGTTGTGTCATTAGCGTACCAAAACTTATTGTTTTGGCCAGGAATGCGTCATAGGCGTATTCGTATAATACGCCGTATTGTATTTAAAGCGTATTTTACCGTATTGAACAAATCAAGCCGTATTATACGATTGCAAAATTTGCCAATTTTTGCCGTTTCTTGGCCTTTCTAGGCGATTTCCGCCCCAACAACGGCTTTGCAGTGAGCTACCAGTGCTATTATATTATATATTATAACATATAATATATTGGAGAAGAATTGGGAACGTTTTGGGTGAATTTGGGGCGCATCAGGTCCATTTTGTGTCAAAAATCGGCACTTCCGAAATTGCTTAAAAGTACGATCGTATTATACGCATATTCCGTATTTAACGCGTATTTTACCGTATTGAACGTCCCAAATGACCGTATGACACATCCCTAAATTTGGCAAAAGCAGGGTTTCCCATTTAGCTCAGCTGAGCCCTTCCTGCGCCGATGCCCTTACTGCGCTGATGCCGTTAATGCGATCTCATCTTTCCAGATCCTCCTCCTCCTTTTCCTCACATCCCGAATGCAGAGAACCATTGAGGAAAACATCCTGCGTAAGAGCGACCAGAAGCGACAACTGGACTGGCTGGCTATCCAGTCAGGGGGCTTCAACACAGAGTTTTTGCAGGCAAGTGTTCAACTTGTGTGTGTGTGTGTTTGTGTGTGTGCGTGTGTGAGTATGTGTGATGCTAAGTTGGGTTCTTGCGGGCAGGGATGTGGTCTTTGTGTGCGTGTACGCATGTGATGAGTTTGGCTGGCAAGTTTTCTAAGTATGCACGTGTGATGTTATAATGGGTTCTTGCAGGCAGGTATGTGTTTGTGCATGTGGTGAGTTTTAGCAGGCTGGTGTTTAGTGTGTGTGTGTGCATGTGAGATAATGCTGGGATGAGTTCTTGCAGGCAAATGTCGAGTATGCATAATGTGATACTGCAAGCAGTCCATGATGTGATGAGCACGGCATAATTAAGCTGGTGGAAGAGCAAGCAGGTTCTTGTTATGGCATGCTCTTTTGGAAGTTTTTGTAACTCATCTGTCCTGCTGCAGTTGGATGACTGATGTGCCTACTGTGGTTTGAGTGTGTGAGAGTGTGTCCGCAGAAGGCCGCCTGCGCGAGCACATTGACACTTTGGATGCAGTTTTTGACAAGGCTCCGCGCGTAAAATGCGATGTCCGTTTGTACGTTTGTACGTGTATGCACGTTAGATGTGTTGTGATTTTTGTTATTTATGAATCTTGCTTTAAGCGCATTGTTTCCTGCCTGCTGGTGCTATGTTGCTGAATATTTGAGGCCTCTTAGTAATTTCAGTTTAACCTACAGGCACACACCTGATGAAGTGGCAAACGCAGGTGCTTGGTTTAAAAACTATCCTCCACTCACCTCTGTGCCTGTTCTTGACACACACACGCACACACACACACACACACATACACACACACACACATGCACACACACACGCACACACACACATACACACACACATACACACACATGCACACACGCACACACGCACACACGCACACGCACACGCACACACGCACACATGCACACACGCACACATGCACACACGCACACATGCACACACGCACACATGCACACACGCACACACATGCACACACATGCACACACGCACACACGCACACACGCACACATGCACACACGCACACACGCACACACATGCACACATGCACACATGCACACACGCACACACATGCACACATGCACACACATGCACACATGCACACACGCACACACATGCACACACGCACACACATGCACACATGCACACATGCACACACGCACACACATGCACACATGCACACATGCACACACGCACACACATGCACACACATGCACACACGCACACATGCACACGCACACACGCACACATGCACACACGCACACACGCACACGCACACACGCACACACACACATACACACACATGCACACACACGCACACACACACCCTCGTGACTGTGCAGAAATTGAACCCCCACGACTTTTTCTCCAAGGATGGTGCCCCGTTTGACATCAAGGTAAAGCTTTGGAGGGGAATTTGAGAAACACACACGCACACATGCACGCATGCACAAACATACATTGCGCTCCAAACCTTTTTGATAAGGTGCAACTCCTTGGCTTCTTCTGCCTCTACATGCTGTTTACCTGTGGACTGTGTGTAGTATAGAAGACGTCAAACGCATGTGTGCACGTCAGGCGCCAAATTCTATTTAGCACTCCTGTTATATTCGAACTCCTAACCAGGTTTCAGCTGCAGTTGGGGTATGCGCGTTTACAGATGTTAACAGACCAGAGCGATCATTACTACGCTTCTTACGAGCAAACACAGCTCAAGCTGTATATCCTGTTGCGCATTTGTGTGTGTGTGCAATATTTGTGTCATATACATGTGTGTCACAAGCTGCACTTAACGAGCTGAGAATGTGGACGACGCAGACCCAATAATGTTTTATGTATGTTAATCACCTCATACTGGTGTGCATTTGTGTGTGTGCGTGTGTGTGTGTGTGTGTCCCAGGCTGCACTAAAAGGAGCTGAGGATGTGGACGACGCAGACGCGGCTGCACGTGCAGAGCAGGAAGTGCAAGTGGAGATGGACGAATTTACGAAGGTGTGTGGGGGGGTGTATGTGGGCGTGCATGTACGTATGTGTGTGTATATGTGTGTGTGTGTGCTCTTGGGTAATATCGTCGGTAAGTCATGGTGAGTGATTAAATGTCCAGGAGACGTGTCGTGTGGTCTGAAGATAGAAGCTTTGATGTGGTGCAGCGATTGGAGATGGATACGGAGTTTGGCACGAAATCAGCTTGGATGAAAAGCTTGCAGGATGCAAGTCGCAATTGTGCACCGATGTAGGCAAAAGCACAAGCCCACAAAAGGTGCTGCCACACGCACAAACACTTGCACATGAGTACTACTAGTACAATGTAGTCGCAAACAGGCATTTATACACAGATGTCCACACACTTGTACACCCATACTTAGGTATACACACACATACAGACAGATGCACACACTTACGCACACACGCACACTCTTGTATCTGTGTGCTTTGTAGGAGCCACCGCCTACGGCTGCCAAAGAGTGTGGTGGTGGGGGGGGAGAAGACCGAGGAGAAGGGGACAATGATGACCAAGATGACGATGATGAGGGCAAGGCTGGCAAACAGGTATACGGAAGGAGGGTTTGATTGGAGTGTGGGGGGGGTGAGAGAGGACATGGTGACGGGTGGTGAGGATTAAGAACGTTGTGCATGTGACTAATTTGATTTGGTTGTGATGAGGGCAGGGCTGGCAAGCAGGGACAGATGGAAGGAGGGTGTGGTGGGGGGAGGTTGGGGGGGGGTCCGAAGGGCATGGTGATGGGTGGTGAGGATTAGATATTGTGCGTGTGTTCACAACCCCAAACTGTATGGTTATGATAAGGGCAGGACTGGCAAGCAGGGACAGATGGAAGGAGGGTGGGGGATGGGGAGGAGGGCATGTTGATGGATGGTGAAATTAGAAATTTGTGATACCGAGACGTCAAAAATAATAATAAGGTGATGATAAGAGCAGAGGTGTACAGCAAGTGATTTAAAGTGCGATTTGTATAGCCAAATGGGCATGCAAAAAAAAGGTTTAAGGTCTTACACACATGCATACACACTCACACACATGCACACACACTCACACGCCCACACGTACAAATCAAAGCACACACAAACACACATACACATGCACATGCACACTCATGTGCACACACGTGCAAAGACGCAGACTCTTATACACACATGTGTTCATGCACACACATACACACAGGCACATGAAAGAACGGGAGGTGAGGAGGGAGGGGAAGGAGAACGCCATCATGGTCCCCACGGCACTCACGAGTCTGATGCGGCGCTGGTGGCCGACGCTGCAGCACAGGTGCGTCCCTTCTAGGACATGCTTGCGTGTACGTGTGTGTACGTGTGTGTGTACGTGTGTGTGTGAGTGTGTACGTTTGTGCGTGTGTGTACGTGAGTATGTGTGTGTGCAAGTGTGTGCGTGTATGCGTGTGTGCGTGTGTACATGTGTGTGTATGTGTGTGACTGTGTGTGTGCGTGTGTGTGTACGTGTGAATGGTCTACACAGCACTTACAAACTTGATGTCGCGCTGGTGGCAGATGCTGCAGCACAGTTGTCCATGTTCTAGGACATGCTTGTGTCTGCGTGTAAATTGTCTACACGGCACTTACGAATCTAATGTCGCGCTGGTGGCAGATGCTGCAGCACAGGTGTGCATGTTATAGGACACGTTTGTGTGAACGTGTGTGTTAAAGGTCCTTACTGACTTTTTGCGGTCAAACTGATCCAGGTTGCTGGAGGGGCGCAGGCAGGAGATGTCCTAGCTATACTGGAAAACTCGCTCAAGCCGGTGGAACGCTACGGTGGGTTAGCCTAATCACTGTGCTTGTTTTGCTAATCGTCATGCTTCTTTCCAGCAACCTCTCAAGTGTGATAAGAAACACTCCTCAAAAAAAACACTGCTTCCTGAGTTGGCTATTCAGCATCTATTGGCACCCTTATCATGAACGTTGCAATACTGCTTTGTGATTCTGCACATGACGAACAACAAAGCAGCTGTGCCTCATGAACAAGGCAAGCCTACTCAACCCCTGCACCGCTCACGTCTGTGCGATGGTGTCCATGCCCTATAGAATTACTAGTAGGGGCAACACCTTACGTTGTTGCTTGTGTGATAAGTCACCCTGTTCCCTATAGAAATACTAGTAGGGGGCCTTACTTTGCTGCTTGTGTGATAAGTCACCCTGTTCCCTATAGAAATACTAGTAGGGGGCCTTACGTTGTTGTTTGTGTGATAAGTCCCCCTGTTCCCTTAAAAGTATGAGTATGTGCGTGGGCGTGGGCGTGCGTGCAAGTGCGAGCATGAACACATTGCTGCCATGATCTGGTCTGATAAGCCACGAGTGCATGCCTAACCTCCTGAGGTCTTTTTTTTTTATCTGATGTCAACAATTATGCTTCGCCACGATAACTCTTTTTTTCCGCTCGTTTTTGAAGCGCTGCTGTCAAAAATTAGGGCTCTTAAAATCATGCTCTTTAAGGCGTCCCATTCTTTTCTCTTTGGTGGGGATCTAGAGGGTGCAAGCCCTTGCTTGTTACCTAAACCTGCACACACATATTTTTTATCAGTCGTAATAATGTTTGCACGTGCAGCCGTGCGCCTGCTGGAAGAGTTCTACCCTGTGGACTTGGAGGCTGCCGTGCGTGCTGCCATTGACAAGATGCAAGCAGGAGGGGAAGGAGAGAAGGGGTGGCACGTGGACGAGATGGTTCGGCGCAAAGACGAAGCCGAGGCGGCAGCAGAGGATTCAGAGGATCAGGGACTGGTGGTGAGTGTGTGTGTATATATTTGTATGTGTAAATGCTTGCATGTTTAGGTGTAGCATATATATTTTTCCGTAGTGTGAAAAATGGGGCGACTAAGGACTCTGAGAATCAGGAACTGGCAGTGAGTGTGCATGTGTGCACTTGAGCGTGCACTTGTGCGTGCACTTGTGTGTGCACCTGTGTGTGCACCTGTGCGTGCACTTGTGCGGGCACTTGTGCGGGCACTTGAGCAGGCACTTGTGCGGGCACTTGTGCGTTCGAGGTGGGTGTGGATTTTGTGGGTTGGTAACACCAGAGCTAATGGTTTGCCTTTTCTTTGGTTATACACTATTGCGGTTTAAAATGAGAAAAAGCAAAATGAAAAAGACCGATGGCACGGCACAAAGTGAATGGTCTGTCTATCTGATGTTCAGCTGCATGTCGTCCAACCTACTGTTCAAGTCAAGGATTGAGACATGGGGGAAAGAAAAACGAGTACAGATGGCTCGATGTATTACTTTAATCGTCATCAACAAGGTTGCATGCAGGTTTACTGCTTGGCAGTGGAAACGCATTTTTCTTCATTGGTCTGGCTTTCGACAAGGCTGCATGCACACCCACTCCTCAGGTCGAGGATTGGGACACTGAGGCGGCAAACGCAGAATACAGGCAGCTGGCAGAAGCTGCTGCGCGACAGATGGAGGCGGACGAGGCGGCACTGGCAGCTGCAATTGCTGAGGAAGAACGGCTGGCAGCGGCGGCTGCTGAGGCGGCGGCACAGCAGGTATGTGTGTGTTTTGTTTGTGCGAGTGTGTCGTATAAGTGTGGGTGTGGGTGTGGGTATGTATTCTGGTGTGCCAGTGTGTGTTGGTGCGTCGTGACTTGAACCAAAAATCTCGTCTGGTGAATACTAGACGGACGCATATTTTTGCGCAACATTGCAGCGTACTGTGAGAATGTGCATTCAATCTTAATGCTCTGTTTTTTATCCAAGCAATCTGTCATTGCACTCATACCTACATAGCAGCATTCACCCTACATAGCAACATCTACATGTAACCTGCATAGCGACATCTGCACTTAAATCTACATAGCAACGTCTTCCAAGAGAAAGGGTTGGCAATCGCTGTGGGGGTTGTCAGGGCAACAGCTGGCCTGCATTATTATTAAGTCCTGTGCCCTCTTACCACAGAATTAGACACAGGGCTGGTCTATGAGTGGGGCGGTTCATTGATTGATGTGTTAAGGGGGAGTATGTTGGGTGTATGGGGAGCCTGTGGCCTTAATTTTGTGTCGTTCACCTTGAAGCACAATTTTTGTAAACACACACACACACACACGCACACACAGGGCCTCATCTACAACAATGACGGGTCCGCCATGGACGCATGGGGGAATGTGGTTTGGGCAGGCGGCATGCAGCAGATGGGGGGAGGGCCAGCTGCTGGGGGCAGAGGGGGGGGCAAAGGCAAAGCCAGGGGCAACCACATGGCTGTGCGTGCGCTGTCGGAGGAGATGGAGGAAGAGGAGGAGGAGACCACAGAGGAGGTGCGTGTGTGCGTGTGTGTGTGTGCGCCTGCTAGCGCACGTGTGTGTGCATCTGCGTGCGCACTGTGAAGTGTAATGTATGCAGCAAATCATACAGCCTGCAGTGCGTACAGCACCTATTCCCATACGAATATGCATATGCACACACATTTTATATTTAAATGCTAACAAACGCATGCACATGCACACATACACACACACGCACACACACACACACGCATACACACACACATGTGCAGGAGATGGAGGACGCACACACACACACGCACACACACACACATGTGCAGGAGATGGAGGACGCACACTCACACACACGCACACACACACATGCACAGGAGATGGAGGAGATAGATATGGAGGGCGGCGGCGGGGTGGGAGGCAAGCGCACGTGGTCAGCCGCCCTTGGGGGTGCAGGCACCAGCGCGGGCACGGGGGGCACCAAACGCCAGCGAGCTGCTCGGTGTGTGTCTTCTTTCCTCAGGGCTTGTGTGGGTGTGGGTGGCGGGGTGTGGGTGTGTGCTGCTGTGTGGGTGCTGTGTGGGTGGCTTTTATTGAGAAGTTTAAATGGTGTGCTTGCTGTCAAGTGATGAAGTGACATCCCCAAACAGCGTGTTTATGTGTTTGGATGCTGGGGTAGCTTGCACAGGTGGGCAGGGTTACAGTCACAGCCAAAGGATGAAAGCTTGGTGCATGCTTTCCTTTTCCTACAAAATGGTTGACTGCGCTTTTTGCATAGGCTATTCAATTGCAAATGCTATTCAGAGGCAAACACACACACACACACACATGTGTACGCACGCACACATATACGCACAACATACACACATAAACCACACACACGTTCACGCACAGGGCTGCTCTCTTGGGGCGTGGAGGTGCTGGGGGCATGGGGGGCTGGGATGCCATCATGGAAGCAGGGGGCAAGCATGCAGGCAGCAGGTGTGTATGTGCTCGTGTATTTATATTGGTGTGAGTATGTGTATGCGTATTTGAGTGAGTGTGTGTGTCCGTGCTTCAGACCTTAAGTTGCGTTCCCAGGTATCCACTGCATGTGTGATGTTTGTGGTTCCATCACAAAAGCAACAGGGCTGCACAGGCAATGCGCAACAATTAGCTCAAATGTAAGCCCTGTAAAAGCACCCTCATTGACAGAAGCTGGAAGCGTGTAAGACAGAAGCACGCTTTAACAGAAGCTGGGAGTGTTTTGGTTGCGTAAGGGCGTCAAGCATGCTCTGCAAGGGCAGAAATGATGCACAGCACAAGCTCACCACTGCATAGATGCAAGACTACTCGTTGCAAAGGAAACAAGAGCGTATACGCTGCGCACACTGGGTCTGTTCAGGCAAACAAATGACAGGCTACCTGCCTGATCATTATTGATTTCCTTTTCTTCCTGCTGTTGAGGAGGTAACAATGTGCGAGTGGCCTTTTTCCTTGAATAATGTAGAGCGCTTTCGACAACATAATGTGCATTCTCCTTTTTAAAGGACACTGAACTCCTCAATCTTGGTCACATCTCCCAATCCTCGACCATTCACAGCACTTCCTGAACAGCCCTGAACCATTAACGGTGATAACTGTACAGCTCTCGTCCATTCGTGGTACCTCCTGAACAGCCCTCGCCCATTTACATTTCTTCCTGAACAGCCCTCAACCATCTAGGGTGATTACTGTAAAGCCCTCGACCATCTACGGCACTTCCTGACAGCCCTCAACCAATTACGGTGATAAATGTAATGTACAGGGCGGAAAGCAAGGCAGCTGCGGCTGCAGCAGCGGAGGCCTCCAAAAATCTCCCCCGCCCTCTGCGCTCCTTCTTCGATGGCCCTGGCCGCTTCGCACGCTTACCCTGGCCACGGCCATGGGACTCAGCTCTGTGCCAATCGGTGCGTGGCTGCGTAATTGTGTGCGTGTTGTTGCGTGCGTGTGTTCATGTGTGTGTGTTTGCTTAGTCACGTGTGTTTATGTCTGTGTTTGTGCGTGGCTGTGTGTGTATGTGCTTGCGTGCGTGTGTGCATGTACATGCCTGCTTTTGCGTGTAGATATGCAAGCGTGGCTGCGTATCAATGCATACGTATATGAAACTGTGTGCTAAGCAATCCTGCTTCAACCCCTTGACCACAGGTGTGTCGCTGTGTGTGTGTGGGCAACGGCAGTGGTTTTGGGGGCTATGGAGGGCAGCCCGGATTTGAAGTTGATCCCATCACAGGTGCGGGATTGCTGGATGGTTGTTTTGAGCAGCTACAGCGGAGTGTCTGTTGCTTTTGAACGTGCCTTCCGCAACTCAACAGACTTCTTATAACGTGCCAGACAAATGTGCTGGACAACATTTGTATGGTGGTCAACATGAAGTGTTGTTGGGATGTGGAAACTTGTTCACAAACATACAGAACTCGAACTTTCTGTGACGATTTTTACGGTACTCGGTACGAAAGTGGCCGCTTTTCCGTGTTGAATGTGGGAGAAGTGGTTCCCAACGCCAAGTGCACATGTTTTTGCAAAGTTCTTTGATGCGCCAACCTTCCAAAATACTTTGTTTTCACAGGCGGACCCCCTTGCAGCTTGTTAGCTACAGTGGCGTGAAATAAAATGACTTTCTTTTCACAAACACACACACACACACACACGCACGCACACACACACATATACGCACACACGCACACACAGGCGGACCCCCTCGGAGCTTGTTAGCAACGGTGGCGTGGGGCATGGTGGCTGGTGACGTACATCGTGTGGTGGCAGGCAGTGGTGCAGGCAAAGACGTGTTGGCATCCATCACACCTGAACGCTGCAGGGTGAGTAGGGGGTGCCTGTCTGACACGCAGAGACACACAAACACACACACACAAATACACATGTGCATGCACGCATATATCCACACGGAAGCACAAACACACACACACACAAACACACACACAAACACAAACACGCAAACATGTACACGTACGTACACGTACACACCCTCACACCCTCACACCATGTACCGTTCCCCGCGCAGGTACGCTACCGCCAGCTGCTCGCAGGTTTCCACTCCTCCTACGCACCCCCTCCCCCCGCACCCCCTGCCCCCT
>Ga0307942_1003189_pt1 | contig 13274 bp, 20 predicted proteins | sample OrgLakmetagen175_FD_201846 | JGI IMG/M metagenome (GOLD analysis project Ga0307942, IMG submission 201846) | Saline water microbial communities from Organic Lake, Antarctica - #175 | ecosystem: Environmental > Aquatic > Non-marine Saline and Alkaline > Saline | place: Antarctica: Organic Lake...
GCAATGATGTCAGAGGGAGTGTACAATTATGGTGATGTCGCAGACATACGGCAGATTCGTACTGCTAATAACACAGACCTTGCATGCATCGGTGTATGGACTGGCAGCAGCATATGTCGGCTTCAACCCGTGCTGGTGGCGGCAGCAGGGAAAAGCTGATAGGTAGTAGGGGAGCGAGTAGGTAGGGGCGTGCGGATGAGCTGTGGTGGTAGGGATGATGTTGCATTTAGTGAGGGTGGTGGTGTTGCTTGAGCAGTCACTGAGTGGTAGTGTGTAAACGAGTTGCATTTAATGAGGGTGGTGGTGTTGCTTGAGTGGTCACTGAGTGGTAGTGTGTGGTCCCTGAGTGGCAGTGTGTGGTCACTGAGTGGTAGTGTGTGGTCACTGAGTGGTTGTGTGTGGTCACTGAGTGGTAGTGTGTGGTCACTGAGTGGTAGTGTGTGGTCACTGAGTGGTTGTGTGTGGTCACTGAGTGGTAGTGTGTGGTCCCTGAGTGGCAGTGTGTAAACAAGTTGCATTTAGTGAGGGTGGTGGTGTTGCTTGAGTGGTCACTGAGTGGTAGTGTGTGGTCACTGAGTGGTAGTGTGTAAACGAGTTGTAGGTTTAGGTAGGAGTGCAGTTTCCTCTCTGGCAAAGTGCTTGTGAATTGCATGCGTCTCACACATAGACACATAGATCACTGCTTTTGTGAAACAAGAGAGGGATTAGGCGACACACGTCTGTTTGCTGTGAGTTTCTCACCAATCACGACCTCGTTCACATACACCACAATGCCCATCAATTGGTAGCCATGTGCTTCTTACACTGCTGCTATGTGCGGCTATACTTTCAGCGTAAGCTCAGCATGGGTTGGTGGGCAGTAGGCAGCTGTGGCCTGCAGTAGGTTCCATTTGCTCTGTCCACCATCTGTTTGCAGTTTGTGAGTGCATCACACATTGTTACGCACACACATGCATCACACATTGTTACGCACACACATGCACATGCACATGCACATGCACATGCACATGCACATGCACAAGCACGTGTAAATATACACCCACACCCACACACATAAACACACACGCACACAAAATGCACACACACATACACACACACCCACACACATGAACACACAGGCACACACAAAACGCACACACACACACACTCGTGCAGACCCTGCACTTGTGTGGCCAGATCATGCAGCTGCATGGAAGCTACCTGGGGGCACAAAAGTTGTACAACAAGGCCCTCAGTATCTTGAAGGACTGCAGCCCTAACGGAGTCCTACAGCCTTCTGAGCTGCTGCTGCTACAGCACCAAGCAGAGCTGCTGTTGCTCACAAAGCACTATGCAGCGGCCAGCAACGTGGCACAGGTATCCGTGGTTTGTGTTGTGTGTGTCGTTTGCGTGTGTGTATGTGTGTGCATGTGTGTGTGTGTGTTTGTGTGTGCTATAGTCTGCTGCTGCTACAGCACCAAGCAGAGCTGCTGTTGCTCACAAAGCACTATGCAGCAGCTAGCAACGTGGCACAGGTATCCGTGGTTCTATTTTGTTTGCATCGTGAGATGCATAGGGCTCTGTCATTATTACCAAGGAATAAAAAGAATGGAGAAGGGAAGCAGAAACCGGAGAAAAGCAGAAAGTGAGAACATCTCACTTTATGCTACACTTCAAGAACCTGAGTTCAAGTGTTTCACACTGAACTCATAAGTTTGTGTTGTGTGTCGTTTGCGTGTGTGTATGTGTGTGTATGTGTGTGTATGCGTGTGCGTGTGTGTATGTGTGTGTTTGTGTGTGTGTGCAATAGTGCAATAGGCATTGTTGCTCTGCTCAAAACGTGGTATGTAGCGTCCACGGGAATGTTGCTCAGGTGTTTGTGTTAGATCTTGGTAAGGGGTCAGTGATATGAAGCGTCCACGGGAATGTTGCTCAGGTGTTTGTGTTGAATCTTGATAGGGGGTCAGTGGTATGTAGCGTCCACGGGAATGTTGCTCAGGTGTTTGTGTTAGATCTTGGTAAGAGGTCAGTGATATGAAGCGTCCACGGGAATGTTGCTCAGGTGTTTGCGTTAGATTTTGGTAAGGGTCAGGCGTTGCACACCCAAGATGCGAGCCGCTCTGTCAATTGGCTGCCATAACGTCCTTTCAAGCAACCACACGGGTTCAAAACGCCTGCTAACCATCAACCACTTTCAATTGTGATCAGGGTAGCTGGAAATGAACTATATATTGTGCGCTTATGGAGAGATGAAAGATGACAACAAGGTCTAAAATGGAACGGTCACATTGGGTGTCTATATTTGGTTTCAGGCAACCCTGTTTTAGAGGGAGCCTACGAGCGAGTAGGTTGCTTCACCCCTTTGTTTTCACAGACGCCTAGAAGCTAAAGGCATTCAGAAGCATTCAGAAGCATTCAGAAGCATTCATGCCTCCACCGCTTTGCCACACAGCTATCTCTGCTGCATCTACAGCATCTCCCAACACATTAGCCAGTGCTTACTGGCACACACACATTTTCAGGGAATAAAACTGTATTACCAGTGCATATTGGCACACGTTCTTCAGGGTGTATTATGCTTTATGAACACCCACCCGTGTCTAGGAGTGCATGCAGCTTGACCCTAGGCTGACGTGCTTTTCTAGATAGTGATAATGCGCGCTCAGTTATATTTCCACATTTGTTAGTCTGTGGCAGTTCTAGGAATACCTGCTGATGAATTGCCTACCTGTACAGTGACATTGTGCGCTTGGTTTTTGGTTCTCCACATTCCTACATTTGTGGTCATGCCAGTGCAAACTGTTGGTTCAAAATTACTCCTTCTTAAGGTTGGCCAGAGCCATATAAACTAGTAACATACACATAAACTTACATTATAAAGAATACACACATACATGTGCGCATAATTATGTACATTAAGCGTAAAGAACATAAGATTATAAATGTATGATGTGTACACAATATTCAAGCGGATTTGTGGTGTATTGTTGGATTTCAAGTGGGAAGACCTGCCAAATGATATATTGTCGTATATGGTGCGTATAAACGGCTCTGGATGACACTGTATATGTTTTCTGTTTGTTTTTTCAGGAATGCCTGCAGTTGTGTGCCTCCTTGGGCATCAAGGGCATTCCCTACGTGGCCCCGCTGGAGAAGGAGGGCCGTGCAAAGCAGCTCATGTCGCAAGGTCAGTCCTTAGGTACTTTCTAGGCATTGTGCATCACTACCTGCTTGGCACGTTTTCTTGTGTCGTCGCCCGCACGGCTTTTGTCGTTAGAGGGGGGGAAAACGTAAGGCTGTGTTGTGTGCAAAAGCAGGGGACGGTAGTGAAGAAATTTCACGGTGTGACCTGGCTAATATATATAATTATTTTGGCATGGTCTAAATTGCGGTTGGACCCAGCAACTTTGTGGCGCCTTTTGTAATAGCTGTCGTGAGCAGAGTGGTTTCGATTTCTGCATACACGTTTGTAATTTCTTTTGAGGTGCAGAAAGAACGCTCGTTACGTACACACACGCTTTTGCGAAGCCCTGACATCAAGGGCCACTGTAACACCGGAGTAGAGAACCTTACAGTGCAACACACCTCCCCCTGTCCTAAGCGTGTTATCACCTTATTGTGTTATCAGCTATCAGTGGAATTGAGCACTTTGAAACACAACCGCCCCTATGCTTAGCGTATGCAAACATTTTGTGTGTTCATCAGGAAAGTAGCCACATTTGATGTTTTTACTTTTCATTCTTTGCTCCCTCTGTTAGCAAAGCATTGTAAGATCAGCTAGGCGTCTGTCGATAACTTCCCCCCCCCCCCCACTAGGCCACATATCACATATATGTACACACCCACCAGCACATGCACACAGACACACACAGGCGCCCATGCAGACACACACACGCACACGCACATGCGCACACACAAACACATACTCACGCTTGTGCAGCACTGGCTTGCAAGACGCTGATGCCCACGTGCACACACACACGCACACACACACACACGCGTACACACACACGCAAGCACACACTCACGCTCGTGCAGCACTGGCTTACAAGACACTGATGCCCATCCCTTACGGCCCTGCCGATAAGATCTCGGTGCAGCAAAGACCTGGCGTGCACATTGAGGGCGTACCCCTCCGTACCCCTGACCCCGTCAACCTGCGCACACCCCCAGAGGCAATCTCTGGTGTCCTTCTGGCACGCGCGCTGCTGGGCCTAGGGGAGTTGGATAAGGTGGGTTGGGTAGAGGTTGGGGAAGTTGGCAAATTTGATGGAGTGGGGGGAAGTGACAGGGGGGAATTGCACATTGCACATTGCACGCGATACAGCAACAACAGCTTGAGGGTTTGGTAGCCTACCCTTTCATCTCTCGTGCATGTACTGGCATGTAATTGATATGAATGTGCTGTTCACAAGAGCACATGCATAACGTTATCACTTTGCAGGCAGAGCACTGGGTGCAAAATTTGCAGCACAAAAACACACGCACACAACCTTAATCATTTTGCAGGCAGAGCACTGGGTGCAAAATCTGCAGCACAAAAGCACACGCACACAACCTTTTATCACTTTGCAGGCAGAGCACTTGGTGCGGTGGGCCATCAGTCGCCAAAACCCGTACCTGGAGAACTTATTTCCTAGCATAGCACGTCATATCAGGGACAAGATGTTCTTAGGCTTGGTGAGTGCGCATTCAAACTGAGTGGAACGCAATTTAAAGGTTCACTGGTGGATTATGTACTTAAGCAAACCGTATAAGTGTGCATTACAGCGCATTAAGATTGAGACGGTTTGAGAGAGTACGTGGATTATGTACTTACACTCATCTGATCATATAAGTGTGCATTACAGCGCATTCAGACTGAGATAGGAGCACAATTTGAGAAGGTACGTGGATTATTTACTTACGCTCATCTTATCAGTGTGCATTACAGCGCAATTAGACTGAGACAGCAACGCAGCTTAAGAGGGTACGTGGAATATGTACTTACACTCATCTTACGAGTGTGCATTACAGCGCAATTTGACTGAGACAGGAACGCAGCTTGAGAGGGTAAGTGGACTATATTAACTCATATTACAAAATGTCATTGTGTGCATCTGTAGAACGTGCCTAAGCTCAAAGTGTTTATGTTTATCACAGCGGCACAGCCTTCTGTTGGCATAGTAGGTGCACCTAGTCTTGCCTCACACGTTTTTGCATATCTAGCTGGTGTTCACTATTGATGTGTGGGGCTGCATTCATACAACTTGCGCACCTTATCGTATCCTCTGCAGTAAGCAGCCTCAACATAAACTACCACATGTAATCTTGTACACACGCACGCACACACACACACACCAATACCACACAACATTTGTCCGCCGCCTGTTGATGCTCACCCTGGTGTGGGGCTGCTACAGCAAAATCACATGCAAACCAACAAGAACAACACAACACACATGTGCATTGTGCTTCCATGCGTGCATTGTGCTTCCATGCGTGCATTATGCTTGCACGCATGCATTGTTCCATGCGTGCATTGTGCTTGCATGCGTGCATTGTTCCATGCGTGCATTTTGCTTGCATGCGTGCATTTTGCTTCCATGCGTGCATTGTGCTTGCATGCGTGCATTTTGCTTGCATGCATGCATGGTGCTTCCATGCGTGCATTGTGCTTGCATGCGTGCATTGTGCTTCCACGCGTGCATTTTACATCTTTATACCCACAGTCTGCTGATGCGCGCCTTGGGGTAGGGCTGTCCAAGCAGAGTGCCGTCATGAATAAGCATGCTGGTGCTGCACTCGCACAAGTGGCGTTGGCCCATGTGCTGTGTCAGAAAAGTAACTTCAAGGTTGGTAAATTTATGTGTATGTCGGTGACATGTGTATGTGTGCCCCATGTATGTGTATGCTGGTAACATTTATGTGTGGCCCACGTGCTGTGTCAGAAGAGGAACAGCCAGGCTGGTAACTTGCAAGTGAGATTACGGGTGTACAGGCGCACATAATTGTGTGTAAGAGTAGTTGTTTGGTTTGCCATGTGTGGGTGTGAGTGGGTATGAATGTGGGTATTCGTGCAGCAGCGTGAGCAACTTTAAAGCATTGAATAATTGTAGATGCGTTCCTGACATAGTGTTACAGCAGCGATAGTGTTACAGCTGATTAGTCGTAGATGCATTCCTGACATAGTGTTGCAGGTGTGGATGTGGATGGAGGAGGTAGGTAGGCTTGTGCAGGCTTGTGCAAGCGCACGTGTAGATTATGAGTACAAAATGAAGAGCACGGTCAAAGCTGCATTTGCCATATAGCTTGGACTGTTCCACCTGCCTTCACCTCTTGCTTGAAAGCATGATCTTGTGATCTGAAGGTAGCATGATCATGTAATCTAAAGGCATCCACTAATAATTTAAGGGCATCATCTAAAAGCATGATCATGTAATCTAAAGGCATCAACTAATAATCTAAAGGCATCATCTAAAAGCACGATCATGTGATCTAAAGGCATCAACTAATCTAAAGGCATCAACTAATAATCTAAAGGCATCATTTAAAAGCACGATCATGTAATCTAAAGGCATCAACTAATCTAAAGGCATCAACTGATGATCTAAAGGCATCATCTACAAGCATGATCATGTAATCTGAAAGTAGCACAGCGTACCTCTGAGTGTTACACACTCCGACACAAACACCTTCATGCACACATACAAATACGCATGCCACGGCACTGTTGCTCACTCCATGCAGCAGTTCCCACCAGGCAAACTGAACATTGGTCACGTAAACAGTGTAACAGTGTAAGGGTTATATTTTGCTTGCATCGTGAGATGCATAGGGCTCTGTCATTATTACCAAGGAATAAAAAGAATAGGCAAGCATGATCATGTAACAGTGTAAGGGCTGTGCGCAACTGGAGACTATGAGTCACACGTAACAAACTCATAATGGTTTGGATGGAGATGTGTGCAGGCCCTGCCGAGAGGTGAACTTAAGGTTCTGGGAGCTACAGGCTGCAGTTTTAGGGGAGACGCATTGGCTCTGTACTTCAAGGTGCGCGAATACCTTTTTTTAATCTGCAGACTTGCGCCTTCTCCTTTCCCTTGACTTGGAGTTGGAGATGATGACAACTCCAAGGCAAAATCCTGCCTGGCAAATCTGCATGTCTTTTACTCCCAAGCAGCTTCTGAGATTTGCAGCCAACCTCGCCTTTCCTTTAAAAGTCCCCGGTATAAAGAAAAACCCACCTCGTATGAGATCACCTGCTATCATGAAAAACGTCACCATGTGCGCGTTGTGCATTTGTTTGCATGACATATTTGTAGGTGTGGCCAGAACCATACATACAAATGTATATACGGTGAAATACGGATAAATTAAAGCAGAAGGATTACCATACAAACGGTTATGTACGGTGTATAGGTATAGACGGTCCTGGCCAACCCTACATATATGAATCAGCAAGGCTTGCTGTAAGGCAGGAACCTTAATAACCATCCTAAGTCACACATGCGTGCATACAAGCATATAAGACGCAGTCAATCAAGTATGCAGTAAGAATGTAATATGTATGCACGCAAAGAGTTCAAGCGCATGCGCATAGATGCATGTGAGTGTGTTTTATTCGTGGGGTAATCTAAAGTGAGACCGATCTGCTGCTTACAATCTCTTGTGTTCCAGGTGGGCTTGTACAATTTAGTTTGGCCTAGTTGCATGCCTGCATTGTGCAGCCTCATGCAAAGTTTAAGCAAACAGATGACTGAACAAGAGAGGCAACGTGGATGATTAGCTATGCAGGTATCATACAGGTGCAGGCACCACACAAATGGGTATAGAATGGAACTGAAACAGGTTAACATACATATATTGACTCTGTATATGTCTATGTGTGATTATATTACATATAAGGTGTGATTCTATTGTATCAAAAGCTAAAAGCAACACAAATTTGTAGCAGCTATTTGGAAACTTGTGCCGACATTTACAAACACCTGCTTAGCCTCTATGTCTGCTCCTTGACTACCGCACGAAAAGAACATCACCGCCCCCTAATTATTGTTTTTTGGTGGGGCCGGTAACGGGGTGACGATTCAATATATATTTATTTCTAAAGGGGGCGGTTATAGAGTGGTGGCGGAAATTAAAAAGTTTGAGCAGTGTTAGTGACGAGTGGTCAGGTAGCCTTCCCAGCACTCCCTGACCTCCCAGCCCCAGCTCCGCCTGCCCATTCCCCTGTACCCCAAGCCCCAGCCTCTCCTGCCCCCATTGCACCTGTCGGGAAGTTCCAGCGAGTGGGGGGGGGGGTGCAATACAAAACTGTAAAGTACTTGTTTGGGGGGGGGCGTTTGCACACTTTGACCATAGAATTTTTTGCTACTTTGGGGGGTGCGGTGGATCCATGAACAAACGGTATTATATGGAGGAGTAATCGCTTTCCGCTCTTAAAGTAGCTTCTTTGCTTAATTTACGTGAGGAGTAATATTCACTACGTGCTTGAGGTTTCCTCGTCCGTTTTCCTTTTCTGCTGCACTTTTGACACAAGTCCTTCGTGCCAATCACTTATGTGTTCAAAATCCTGCTGCTCTCCTTCTCCCTTTCGTGCTGCACTTTTGACACAAGTCCTTCGTGCCAATCATTTTTGTTCAAACCCCTGCTGCTCTCCTTCTCCCTGTTTAGCTGCACTTTTGACACAAGTCCTTCGTGCCAATCACTTTTGTGTTCAAAATCCTGCTGCTCTCCTTCTTCCTGTTGCGCTGCACTTTTGACACAAGTCCTTTGTGCCAATCACTTTTGTGTTCAAAACCCTGCTGCTCTCCTTCTCCCTTTTGTGCTGCACCTTGGACACAAGTCCTTTGTGCCAATCACTTTTGTTCAAACCCCTGCTGCTCTCCTTCTCCATGTCGTGCTGCACCTTGGACACAAGTCCTTTGTGCCAATCACTTTCGTTTAAACCCCTGCTGCTCTCCTTCTCCCTTTCGTGCTGCACTTTTGACACAAGTCCTTCGTGCCAATCACTTTTGTGTTCAAAACTCTGCTGCTCTCCTTCTCCCTGTTGTGCTGCACTTTATCTAAAAGCCCTTTGTGAAATTCGCTTTTGTTTGCACCGCTGCTGCCATCAACATCAATTGTCATCATCGTTATCCATTGTTAAAAGTATGCTATTTCAGCCACACAAGCGAATTGCTCATCATGGCCATGGCGCTTTTGGTTGACATAGCCCTACAAAACCTTGCGCACCTTCATATAAACCACAGGTAATTGTGTCAATTCATGTTTCAAACAGTGTGTGCACACACCTTTAATTTCCTGCAGGCAAGCAGTACCCTGTCCGTGGGATTGGGGCAAAAACATGCTGAGGTGTCAAACGTCCAGGTGAGGCTCGCAGACTTTCTTTATGCTTCCCCCCAATACAATACAATGTTGTCAAATGGAGGTTGATGAGGTACACGGATGCCATACTTTTCAGTATGGAACTGAAACTGCTGAGTTCGGTGTGTAACTTAACTCCAGTTCTTAGAGTGAAGTAAAGTGATCACTCATATTTTTTGTTCCCTTTTTTTATTTTTTATATACTTAGAAAGAATGTCACAATGCAAACGTAACATAATGATTGTCAAAAAGTATACGCATTTCCCTGATACAGTACAATGTCAATTATGTGCAATGGCTGATGTTGTGGCCTGTAAGGAGCCGCCCCTTGTTTTGTCCCTGCAGCGTATTGCGTTCTGCGTCCTTTTGTGTCTCATTTGTGTGTCTATATTGCATGGTCCTCTCACTGGACTTCCACTTTCCCAGTATGTCATATGCTTGTGAAAATGCTGAGATCACGATTGTTCAATTACTGTTCCTTGTTTTCCCTGCGCTCAGTTTGCATGCTTCGCCTCCTTCTTCCTGTCATGCCCACCATGCATCTTTCATGCCTCCTTCTTCCTGCCATGCCCTCCATGCCTCTTTCATGCCTCCACCATCCTGTCATGCCCTCCATGCCTCTTTCATCCTGTCACGTCCTCTGTGCCTTTTTCATGCCTCCTTCATCCCGCCTTCCTGCCTCCTTCATCCCGCCTTCCTGCCTCCTTCATCCCGCCTTCCTGCCTCCTTCATCCTATCATGCCCTTCCTGCCTCCTTCATCCTGCCACGCCCTTCATGCCTTCCTCCTGCCTCCTTCATCCCGCCTTCATACCTCCTTCATCCCGCCTTCCTGCCTCCTTCATCCTATCATGCCCTTCATGCCTCCTTCATCCTGCCAAGCCCTTCATGCCTTCCTCCTGCCTCCTTCATCCCGCCTTCATACCTCCTTCATCCCGCCTTCCTGCCTCCTTCATCCTATCTTGCCCTTCCTGCCTCCTTCATCCTGTCAAGCCCTTCACGCCTCTTTCATGCCTCCTTCATCCTGCCTTCCTGCCTCCTTCATCCTGTCAAGCCCTTCATGCCTTTTTCGTGCCTCCTTCATCCCGCCTTCATTCCTCTTTCATCCCGCCTTCCTCATACCCTCTTGCCTCCTTGCCTCCATGTCTCATCCGTGCCTTGCCTCTTATCTAATGTGCAATGGTTGCTCTAAATTTAGTATTTTTGGGACCCTCTTCCTTTCTTTGCCTCCTGCGCCTTATAATTATCACTATCACGCACGTTGAGATAGGGTCCCTGTAAGCATTCAGAGAGGCCACAGGCAGCTCAAATATTTTGTGGTCACCATTCCTTACTCCTGTTTCTTTGTCTGTAAGGTGAATCTCTATCTCTCTCTCTCTCTCTCTCTCTCTCTCTCTCTCTCCCCCCTTGTTTCACCTCCAGCACGCCTTTCTTTTGTTTCTTCCCATTCCCATACACACCTTACAACTGCAAGCACATACGTGCACACACACACGACCACGTAAACTCACAGGGAAATAGACACATACAAGCTCGTACACACACACGCGCGCACACACACATACTCACACACACGCACACTCGCACAGTTGCACATAGCCGATATATTGAAGAGCCAAGGCAAGCTCGAGCAAGCGCAGAAAATGACTAGGCAGGTCCTGGAAGAGTTCAAGTGCTACTGGGGAGAAAACCACCCCGAGACTGCGCACGTCATTATTAAGCTGGCCAGCATCGAGCTAACAATGCTTGGGAAAGAGGTGTGTGTGTTTGTGTGTGTTTGTGTGTGTGTGTGTGTGTGTGTGTGTGTGTGTGTCTGTAAGTACACGTGTGTGCATGGGACGTGTGGGGGCATGTGATTGCGTGTGTTTATGATCATATGTTTGGCCTGCACTTCACGTTTGATCTGGTGTCAATCTGGTTTCAGGGGAGGAGCATGCTGTGCTACTTGCGCTGCGTTTATGTATGCATTTGCCCTATGTGATTGCGTTTAGGTATGCATACGCGTTGCGTTGCGTTTAGGTATTGTGTTGCGTTTAGGTTTTGCGTTGCGTTTAGGTATGCATTTGTGCCCTACCTGAAGAAATAATCCAGTGCTAGCTGCTTGTCCCTTAACAGCTGTAATCCAGCTGTTTATCCCCCCTTGTTTCCTTTTCAGTCTCGTATGTTCAGAGCCAACACGTATTCTCAGAGTGGCAAAAATGTTTCTCAATGGGAAGGTAATCTGTGACACAAGATGCATAGAAACTTTGCCGACACTTTGCCTTTTCTGTCGATTGGCCCTGTGCAGAAGTGGGACTATGTTGATGCAGTGCACCAATCTGCCCTTCAGAAGGCAACACGGAAGTACATGCAGGTCGGTCAATGAGCAGGTCGGAAGTACATGCAGGTCGGTTGATGAGCAGGTTGGAAGAACATGCAGGTCGACTAGTGCATGCAGGTACATGCATGTCAAGTACAGTTTACTGAAGTACAGTCTACTTAAGAACAGGCTACCTAAATACAGTCTAGTACATGCAGGTCAACACGGAAGTAAATGCAGGTCGGCTGATGAGCACTGCGCTGCGTGGATTTCGTGTGTGGCGAGGGCTGAGCTGTGCTGTTGTCCTTTTCTGCACTGCGTGTAAAGTGTGTGTGTGTTGTGTGTGTGTGCACTGTGTGTGTTGTCAAACATAACACACAGATGAATAGGAGGAGCACAGCAGCATAGCCTGGGTAAGCATTTTGGAGCAAATCCTTGCATCAGCAGGCGCTTTCAGGAAAGCATCGTGTTATACACGTCACTGCTTGATGCGGGTTGAGCTGGTTTGGCCAGAACCACACATTTATATACGGTGTACTTACGGTACTTTTGGCAGGGGAATTTCCAGGTATACAGTCGTATACGTTGTATATATACAGTTCCGGTCAGCCCTGGGAGTTGAGTGTACCGTTATATTTTAAATTGCTACATTCAGGAGTTTGAAGGGGAGTACTAATCATAAGCAACCCAAATGCTTTTTGGCCGTACTTCAGGCAAAGACAGATTGTCAGAGAAAGGCAGGCAAAGACAGATTGTCAGAGAAAGGCAGCCTTGGCTAACTCTCCAGATTCTTCAGACTTGTGTTGGGTTTTGCTTGCAGGCCTTCAGCCGCACAATACATTCAAATAACCTCGCCTGTCCTAGTTTAACTACATTTTTGTCAATTAACTCAATTTGTGTGGTAATTGTTGCCTAATGTACCTGCACTTATCCTCGTGCAAATATAGTGTGACTGCCAAAAGGCATCTTTGTACCATATTTCATGAATCAAAATGGTATTCGTCGCAGGTTGCTGGCTGCGTGAGGAGCTTTATAATTAGTAATTAGGGTCGGCCAGAAGCGTATTTATGACTGTGTATTTGAGATAATCCCTGCAAAAATATTTAGGGTTAGCCAGAACCGTATATATAACCGCATATAACCGTATATTTGATGATTTCTCTGCCAAAAAAATGCCATTTTTATACCGTATATATATGGTTCTGGCCAACCCTTAAAATATTGTATATCCATTGTATATCTATCTAATACACATTGTTCTGGCCAACCCTAGTTGTGAGCCTGTGATTTGTTCCATGCCCAGGCCTTTGCTTGCACGCAAATGGATGAGTGGTTCCACGTGCCCCAAATGTTTTTGTTCCCTTTTTGCTCAAAGCTTGCGTGTGAACTGCTCACACACAGTGTATGAACTGCTCACATACAGTGTATGAACTGCTCGCATACAGTGTATGAACTGCTCGCATACAGTGTATGAACTGCTCGCATACAGTGTATGAACTGCTCTCATACAGTGAACTTCTCACATACAGTGGACTGCCCACATACAGTGGACTGCCCACATACGGAAGACTGCTCTCATACAGTGAACTTCTCACATACAGTGGACTGCACACATACAGTGGACTGCTCATATACAGTGGACTGCTCATA
>Ga0307942_1003190_pt1 | contig 13273 bp, 18 predicted proteins | sample OrgLakmetagen175_FD_201846 | JGI IMG/M metagenome (GOLD analysis project Ga0307942, IMG submission 201846) | Saline water microbial communities from Organic Lake, Antarctica - #175 | ecosystem: Environmental > Aquatic > Non-marine Saline and Alkaline > Saline | place: Antarctica: Organic Lake...
GTATGTATGTATGTATGTATGTATGTATGTATGTATGTATGTATGTATGTATGTATGTATGTATGTATGTATGTATGTATGTATGTACGTATGTATGTATGTATGTATGAGTGTGTTTCTGTGTGTATATTGTAGGGTTATCCAGAACCGTTTATGTACACCGTATGTATGGTGAACTCCCTGTTGAAATGCCGTTTATACACTGTATATACGTATGTATGTATGATTTTGGCCAACCCTATGTATATGGTGTGTGTGTTTGGTTTTGTGTGTGTTTGAGTTTGTGTGTGTGTGTGTGTGTGTGGTTGTGAGATATTGCGTGCGTGCGTGCGTGTGCGTGTGCGTGTGCGTGTGTGTGTGTGTGTGACGTACCTGATGAGGGGTTGGCAGAGAAAAGGTTTCCTCGCTGCAGCAGGGAGGGTTGCTGGGAGGGGGTGGGCTGGGAACCCCCACGTGAGCCACCAAAGCCTGTGTTTGTGTATGTGTGCGTGTGTGCGTGTTTGTGTATGTGTGTGTGTGTTTGTGTATGTGTGTGTGCGCGTGTGCTTGTTGGCGTACATTTGTGTGTGTGATACCATTAAGTCTGCGCTTATGTACATGTGGTCACACTCACACCCAGACCTGCACACACGTACATACACATACACACACATACCTACACACACATACTATTAAATTTGCGCTTATGTACATGTAATCACACTCACACCCAGACCCGCACATACACACACACACTCACACATACACACACACACACACGAGAACACATACCAGGAGCAGGTGCAGCTGGACGGCTGACCCCAACAAGTGCAGGGGTGCTGGTGCTTGCCGCCCCTGCTGCTGCTCCAAAATGTCCTCCTCTCCCTGCGGCCCCTAGGCCACCAACAGATGCACCTACAAGTTTGCACGATGTGGGCGTATGTGTGCGTGTGTGTGTGTGTGTGTTTGTGTGTGTGTGTGTGTGTGTGTGCTCTGTGCGTGTACGCATCGTGTACCAAAGTACCTTGCGTACGTGGAGTGTGTGTGTGCTGTGTGCACACACATGTGAGTATGCATGTGTGTGCATACGAGTGTGTGTACGCTTTGTGTGCACCTGCACGTGTATGATGTGGGCGTGAAGCGTGTGTGTGTGTGTGCTGTGCGTGTATGCATATGTGTGCAAACGAGAGTGTGTGCGTACGCATTGTGTGCACCTGCACGTGTGTGATGTGGGCGTGAAGCGTGTGTGTGTGTGTGCTGTGCGTGTATGCATATGTGTGCATACGAGTGTGTGTGTATGCATTGTGTGCACCTGCACGTGTGTGATGTGGGCGTGAAGCGTGTGTGTGGGTGTGTGTGTGCTGTGCGTGTATGCATCGTGGGCACCTACAAGCAGACGAGTGGGCATGGAGCGTATATGTGTGTTTGTGTCTGTGTTTGTGTGTGTGTGCGCTGGGTATATGCAATTACTGTATGCGTGTGCATATGTGTGTGTAAGGTTTGTGCGGTGTGTATGTATGTGTGTGCAGTGCGTACGTATGTGTGTGCAGTGTGCATGTAAGTGTGCAGTGTGTGTGCATGTGTATGTGTGTACAGTGTGTATGTGTGTGTGCGGTGTGTTTATGTGTGCAGTGTGTGTATGTGTGTAAGTTGTGTGCATTGTGCAACATGTTAAGCTGCAAGTGTCTAATGTGGGCTTGGCGTGTGAGTGTATGCATGTGTGAGCATACACATGCATGTGCGTGCGCACCAACACACATTTGTACAATAACACACACATGATCACTCAACACTCAACACACATAACACACATACGTTGACACATCCATCCACATGCATACACACACATCTATATATATATACACACACACAAACGCCCGCATACAGCACACACACACTTACACACACACACATACACACACACACCTGGTCGCACAGGCACTAAGGGGGCCAAAGAGGCACGTGCAGGCTCCTCGGGTGCTGGCCCCCCAACCAACGCCTCCTCTTGGATACGGCGCTGGATGCGCTGGGCCTGTGTTTGAGTATGGATGTGTTAGGCGTGTGTGTTGTTGTGTGCATGTGCGTGTGTGTGTGGTTGTTGTTGTGTGTATGTGTGTGTGTGTGTGTGAGGCGTGTGTGCGTGCTTGTGTGTGCATGTCTGATTGTTTGCATGTGTGTTAATTGCGTTAGCCTGCACAGATGAAGAAGACAGAGCGTGTGTGTTGCTTAGCGAACATCAGCTAGGGGTGGATGTGGGTGTGCACTCATTATGATGAGAGCAAAGCAGGTCTTGCCGGATGCAAGAGGGTGCACAAGTGTGTGTGTGTGCATGTGTGCACAAGTGTGTGTGTATGTGTGTGTGTATGTGTGTATGTATGTGTGTATGTGTATGTGTGTGTATGTGTGCTACTTGTCCAATGACAACTAGCAGAAGTGCAGGTCTACACTCGACGGAGCAGCAGACGTCAGATCAGTACACAGACTGCAATACACTGACTGTCATAAACGTCTGTCTGTCTGTGTGCACATCCAGCGTGTGTTATCTGAGACTGTGCATGAGATGGCGCAAGTACGTTTAAACCTGTGCATGCACTCACAGGCAAGCACAGACATAAATAATAACAAAATGGCAGCATCCGGAATTTATACACATACACGCACGCACACACACACATTGTTTGTGTGCACATACAACCACGCGTGGATCACACATGCCAGCATCCAGAATTCATACACGCACACGCACACGCACACGCACACGCACACACACACACACGCACGCACGCACGCACGCACACACACACACACACACACACACAGGCGTACAAGCATGCCGGCAAACACACCATTCGGTTTTGAAAAGCCAGCAGCTTTTGTTTGAGGCGGTCCAATGGGCGAGCGTTCCTGAGCGTGCATGCAATGCAACATCAGGTCGGAGCTTTGATTTGACACTTGAGCAACTGCTGCTGCAATTGCGTATGGAGTGCTTGATGGACACACACACACTTTACACACGTCTATGCCCACCGCACATTTTAAATGGGGCTGCTGCATACTTCTTATAGAAAGCGTGACGATGATCATACGAGTAATGTTCACCGATCTGACAGTTCACACTTATTATAGAAAGAAGGGACGGGTGCCTGCTTTGACAACATATAGGTATATATATAGGTTGGCCAGAGCCGTATATATACGCCGTATATGACCGTATATTTGGTGATGTCCCTGCCAAAAAGACCGTATATGCACCGTATATGCCTAGGGTTGGCCAGAACCGTATATATACGCCGTATATGACCGTATATTTGGTGATGTCCCTGCCAAAAAAAACGTACGTACACCGTGTATACATGGCTCTGGTCAGCCCTACATACACACAATGTGTGTTTATAGACACGCGTGAGCACACCTGTTGATGCCATCCTGGAACACGGCATCAGCTGCAGAGCAGTTGCCCCTGAGCTCATGGAAGGTTGCGTACGCCTCGTAGTAAAGAGCAAACTCAAGGCCGATCTGCTGCTCCTGTAGGCGCAATTGTGTGGTCAGGCAATGTATAGGCGTGGTGTGTGTGTGTTTGTTGTGTGTGTGTGTGCGTGTGTGTGTGTGTGTTTGTGTGTGTGTGTGTGTGCATGTGTGTGTGTACAGGTAATGGTAAACGAGAGAATGCATGAGATCAGGCTACATGAGTTGCAAGGGCTGCTCCCGTAAGTAAAACTGCCTAACGCAAAGAAAAGGTTGGTGTGTTTAATTTTTAGAGATGTAATCTTGGTCAGCACAAGCCAGGATCGGTGTACAACAAAGGGGAGCTGGGCCTTTCTTACCTTTAAGAAAAGGAAGACGTCATTTGGATCAGGCAAACAGTCGGCCTGTGGGAAAGGACAAAACATATGGATAAGTGTGTATGTGTGTGTGTGTGTGTGTGTGTGTGTGTGCACTTACGTGCTTGTGTGTGTGTGCGTGTGTGTGTGTGTGTCTGTGTGTGTGTGTGCCCTGGTGCTCCTGCGTGAAACATGAAAGCACATTTACCATGCTCCATCAGGCAGGCAGGCAGGCATGCAAGCAAAACACACTGTCTGTACATATTTGTGCGTGCTTGGGTGCGCGTGTGTGGTTGTGTGTGTTACTTCACGTGTGTGTGCGCACGCACGTGCACGCTACACAGGCGGCAAAAAGAGCAAGAGAGGATCATGTTTGGCTGGTAGATTTCTACTGCAGCCGCGCAAGCGGGTAAAAGGGCCAAGAGATTGACAAGGGGAAAGTTCTAGGAGATTGCTTTCAGGTGGTGGCAGATGGGTGTGTGACAAACGTAGGCATTGTGGGGAGTAAGGCATTGCAGGTAATAGCAGGGGGCGAGCAAGGATTAGAAATCAGCAGCTGCCAGCTCTCACGTATTGTATCCACAGGCGTAGGTAGCGCTGGTCGCTTTTGTAGCGTGCGACCTTCATCAGCTCACTGGTGCAGGACTCCAGGAGGGACTGCAGCTCCGTCTTGCCTCCTGTGGAGTGCTCCAGCGTCCACTTGATGATCCTGTAAGAGACGTACAGACGTACAGGCGTGCGTGGTTTCAAGTTTGGTGGGCACAGGACAATGTGATGGGCACAGAGAGCACACTGTGAACTGCAGCAGCCCATGTGCCGCTCGTGATGTTGCTCCAACGTCCATCCAATGATCCTGTAACAGGGAGAGACACACACACAAGCACACATAGGCGTGCGTGGTGTCAAGTTTGGTGGGCACAGGCCACGGGCACTGTAACCGAAAGACAGCACAGCACACTAAAGACTGCAACTGCGCTTGGCCTCCTGTGTGGAATTTGTCCAGCTTCCCTTACATGAGGGTGCATGAGTGGGCAAAATGGACTCGGCAAGCAAAATGGACTTGGGAAGGCATGCTGCACATGCACAGCCAGGTGCATGCGTGGACATGGAGGTGCGCATGTATTGCACATATGCACATACGTGCTGCGCAGAACACGACAGAGAAAATCAACCTGGCCCAGCCCATTCATTTACAGTGGTACTGGAGCAGAATCACCGCTCGTCATGGATAGCTGTCACTCACTTGAGCCAAGGCTCCAGAGGGTCATCTCCAGCATAATCCTGAACGCCCCTCCAAAGCTCCCTGTGTTTTTAAAACAGAAGTCAGCCTCGTTTGCCATGTGAAGTGTTTGTGCGGCATGTGTGCTGTACACGGTGCTCAAAAGGGTGCCCAATCTGGTACTTGCAGGCGTGTAGGTACACAAGTCACGCAAAGCACAACAGCAGAAAAACTTTTGAAACCTTCGCACCTCCGCTTCTGTTCTAGGGCCTGCTTGTTGGCACTGTCTGCAGGGTCTGTGAGCTCAGATAATGCAGCCTTCTTACGCCCTGTTCTGACAGGCACATAGTTTTCCTTGGACAGCTCCCAGGACTCTTCAGCCTGCAGCAACGATTGTGCTAGTTGAGGGTCAAAGCCCTTTGCTGACGGGCAGCACAGCCATACTAGCCTCTGAAGCACGGTCTGTTGCGGTTAAGGAAGCTTTCCAATCAGTGTTTGGAAGCCTTCTGAAGGCCAGGAAGGGCACAGCAAGGCATGCGGAACGGTCAAAGGTGCACTGTCCAGGTCTGAGAGCCCTCTCGAGACACACAGCACAGGAGGACGAAACATATGTCAGAAATACCTGTTGTGGTCTCTTTATGTTCACGGGGGTGGCAGGCTCCGCCATTTTGTCAAAGCGAGGTCAAAGCGCGAAGCGGTTACAACATAATAAACAATAGCAATTTAAATCAAATTAATTCTCAACATGTTACACCGAAACCACAATCAGACACGCTTTCGATGACCTTTTTTGCTGGTTGCTACCTGCTGCACTCCAAGCATCCACAAAGCCGTGGAAGGTCCTATATTGGGTGCGTGGCGTGCGTTTTTGCGTGGGTCTTGGTTTTGCTTGTGTGTCCGTGTGTGCGTGTGTGTGCATGTGTGCTGTGTGTCTATCTCTTTCTCTCTCTGTGTGTGTGTGTGTGTGTGTGTGTGTGTGTGTGTCCTTGTACGTGTGCGTGTATGTGTGCGCGTACGTGCGTGTGCGTGTATGTGTGTGTGCGCGATCGTGCGTGTGTGTATGTGTGTGTGCACGCGCGTATATGGTAAATGTGTTATGTTTTGCGCATATATATGTTCACGTACGTGTGTTTACGTTTGCGCCTCATCTAATTGTGTCCTATTGTAAAAGGATAATCAATTGTGGTCAAACCACAACGCGTCATGGCCCTTGTTATTACTCACAGTTTCACGGTCAACCCACGGAGGCGCATCAAGCAGCACAATGGGGTCATTAGTAATGGTGCCTGGAAAACTTCGAAGTAAGTGCGCTCTGCCGTTCTTGCTGCAAGCCCCTTGTCCTTGCAGGACAAGACCCAGGAACGCCAGCACTATTTGTTGTAATCCAGATGCAGCATGTATTTTTGTGTGTTTGTGTGTCAGCGTGTGTATTTGTGTGTATGTGTGTGTGTGTTTGTGTGTCAGCGTGTGTATTTGTGTGTGTGTGTGTGTGTGTGTGGTGTCGTGGCGTATGCAGCTGCTCAGTAATCAAACCTCACAACTCGTGATTGTGCACAGGTGGAGGCCGTGGGAAATGACCTTGGTGGTGCATGGCTTCACAACACAGGTGCGTTTTAAACGCCCCTCAGGTGTGCACTCGTAAATCAACCGGATTCTATAAGTATGTTAAGTTCTTGTATGTTAAAATCGTGTGTCAATGCGTAGCCATGTCAGGGTTTGTGCTTGCAAGCAGGGCGGGGTCAACCACGGCTTCTGTGGATACATTGACGAGGTGTGTTATGGTTGTGGCTTTTGCCTGGTGATACGGTGACGTGATGTGTGCAGGGCTGGCCAGAACCATGTATACACGGTGTATATACGGTATTTTCGGCAGGGAAACCACCAAATATACATTGTTTTGCGGTGAATATATACGGTTCTGGCCAACCCTATGTATTTATGGTGTCGTATACCGACTGGGGGAATACTGCACCCTCGGTCATCATACCATGTATTTGTTATATGTTTGTTTGGCCAGAACCGTGTATATACACCGTATATGACCGTATTTTCGGTGATTTCCCTGCCAAAAAATTTGTACATACTCGGTATATATATGGTTCTGGCCAACCCTGGTTATATGTGGTACCCCAATATACCACAATCTTGTATTCACTGCCTCACTCTTCCACGGACAAATTGGCCGACAAAAAACACAATACACACACAACACACATACACACGCACACGCACCTTGCTGCCTTAACGACGACGACTATATCTTCAATTGCCGGTGCAAGATTCCATTGCAGTCTGATTAGGCATGGCAGCATTCTACCCCATAGCAAGCGAGGTCACCCCTCTAGTGCTGCCTTGCCTAGCAATGCAAACCTCAGATCACATTTTTCACGACAGTGTCACAACCTATTTTCTAACCTGCAACCTAGGTGCAAGCTCTGCAAACCTCAGATCACATTTTTCTCGACATAGTTCCACAACCTATTTTCTAACCTGCAACCTAGGTGCAAGCTCTGCAAACCTCAGATCACATTTTTCACGACATAGTTCCACGACCTATTTTCCAACCTGCAACCTAGGTGCAAGCTCTGCAGTTTGAGTGGGCCTGGCAACACCCCACCAAGAGTAAAGCAGTGCGGGCAGTGGCAGCAGAACTGGGGGCAAAAAAGATGCAGGGCCTGAAAGGAAAAGTGAGTTGTGGGAAGTGGAGGTGGAGGAGATGAGCAGTTTTGAGGAACAAAAACAAAAGTGGAAATTCAAGGAAGGGCATGCTAGGCAAAGTACATGCATCTTTACTGGTTATTCTTACTAGTAACATAATACATAATAGCTAATAGCATCAAGTGTGTAGATCACGCCGCTGTATGCCGTGCTTGCACCGCCACTCAGGTGCTTCTTCCTGCTCATTCTAATCACTCAACACGTGATCTTGCCACCTTGGTGGTCCACAGCACCACATCTGTTTGTATGATTTTTGTCCGCACATATTGCCACCTTGGTGGTCCTCAGCACCACATCTGTTTGTATAAATCTTGTCCGCACATATTGTATTGGTGCAGTCCGTGCTGGCACTGCCGCCGTGGTGCTTCTTCTGCTGACTCCTCATTTCAATTACCCAATACACGATCTTGCTTCCAATCCCCCAGCACATTTGTTTGTCAATATTTGTGCACGCGCAGATCGTGTTAGTGCAGTTTGTGTTGGTGCCACTGCTGCCGTGGTGCCACTAATCTCTCAGAACATCTGTTTGCATGTATTTTGTCCGCACATATCGTATTGGTGCAGTCCGTGCTGGCACTGCTGTCGTGGTGCTTCTCCTGCTGACTCCTCATTTCAATTACCCAATACACGATCTTGCCACAAATCCCCCAGCACATCTGTTTGCATATATTTTGTCCACACGTATTGTGTTGGTGCAGTCCGTGCTGGCACTGCCGCCGTGGTGCTTCTCCTGCTGACTCCTCATTTCAATTACCCAATACACGATCTTGCCACAAATCCCCCAGCACATCTGTTTGTAAATATTTTGTGCACGCGCAGAACGTGTTAGTGCAGTTTGTGTTGGTGCCACTGCCGCCGTGGTGCTTTTCCTGCTGATCCTCATTTCAATTACCCAACACGTGATCTTGTCACAAATCCTCAGCACATCTGTGTGTGTATTTTCTGTACGCGCAGATCACGTTGCTGCAGTCCATGCTGGCACTGCAGCCATGGTGCTTCTTCCCACTCACCCTCCAGTACCTCAGCACTGCATACGCAGACATTGGCGCACGTGAGTGCTGTTTTTTGCATGCTGTTATGCTGTTAAAAGTGTGTAGGCATGCAGGGCAGACTGATCACTTGTTGTGCGTTTTTGCTCAGCTAGCAGCTGCGGTGAAAGGCTTTTCGTGTGCAGATGCACCAGGGTTGGTATGCAGATGTATCAGGGCTGGCTGATAAATGCTAAGCCGGTTTGCAAATTACTTGGTGGGATGGCTACAATGAAAAATGAGTTGCAGATTGTTCAGTTCCCAACTCAGCATTCCAAATGCGATACAGCAGCATAAGCGCCCTGGAGGGTATTCGTTGCATTTAATTTCTTTTATTGCAAAAAGAATGAGAAAGTAAGAAACAGATAGCATGCGAGCTCATGTAACGCTTGCTTTTCTACCCGCATAGCTAGTCCTCGGGTACAAGAGTTTTCCATCTTTCCCAAAAATGGAGGTACACCAGCTGTGGTATTTCAGTATTCAGTCATATCAGTTGCCTCAAGTTCACTGGCTGAGCAGTATGGCACCCATTGAATGTGACCGGTTCCTACTAGGTTTGTGTGTGTGTGTGTGTGTGTGTGTGTGTGTGTGTGTGACCGGTTCCTACTAGGTACAAACAACACACGGTGCCCTGATAGACCTGTATGCATGGTTTATAGGCACAGGCACAGGCACGACCCATTCGACCCAGCTTAAGTCATAGTACCTACAGTCGTGGTTATGAACGATAATGTGAAGATATGAAGCATTTACACCCTGTTGAGTATCTACAGGCACAGGCACTGCCCACCCGCCCCACCTGAGTGTTGTAGCAGCTTTGTAGAAGACCTGTAGTCATGCCCTTAATTTTGCACAGTGATATTTTGCACAGTGATATGAAGCATTTACACCCTGTTGCGTATCTATAGGCACGGGCGTAGCGCACCCGCCCCACCTGAAAGTCATAGTGGCTCCTATGGAGGACCTTCCTCCCCCCGCCTCCAACGCTGCTGGCACAGCGGCAGCTGCTGCAGAAGAATTAGAAGAAGAAGGAGAAGGAGAGGAACGAGGGGAAGGAGACGAGGAAGCTGACCCTGATGAAGAAGGGGGAGATGGTGCTGAAGTGGCAGGTGAGGGTGGGGTGGTGTTGTGATGAGGCCGTCGTTTGATTGGCTTCGTTCAAAAAGAGGCGACCTTGGTGTAGATGCAAAAGATGATGCAAAAGTTGGGATGAGAGGTCCTTTTCTTTGCCTTAAAAGCGAGGGTGGTGTGAGGATTTTGTAGCGAGGCTGCCGTGTCTTTGTTCTGACAAAAGAGGGAATACAAGAGGCAGAGGGGAAAGAGGATGCTGCCTTTTTTTTGACGTCCTGGGTGTCCACGTATACAAGAAAGAGATGTTTCTTGCAGGTTCTTGCAGGAAAGAGTTGCGGTAGCAGGCAGGAGCGGTTTCTGATTGGGCTGCGCTTCCATGAGCAGTTCAGAACACCTTCAGTGAGAAGACCTTCAGAACACCTTCGATAAGCAGTTCAGAACACCTTCAGAACACCTCCAATGAGCAGTACAGAACACCTTCAGAACACCTTCAATGAACAGTTCAAAACACCTTCAGAACACCTTCAATGACCAGTTCAAAACACCTTCAAAACACCTCCAATGAGCAGTACAGAACACCTACTCAGAAATTGCACCCTTAGTCAAAGCGCAGGATCAATACAGTAAGAGGGCCATGCAGACATTTGCTGACATCATCGCATATGAATCCACTTTTGAGGTGCACGCTTGATCAGTTCAGTGCAACCCTTATGTGGCGCGCACTCTTCGTCCCACACACTGGATCACATGAAGAGGGCCGTGCAGACATCATCTGAACAGTTTTGTGATTTGTGTTAAAGTGCATGCCTGATCAGTTCAGTGCAACCCTTATGTGGCACGCACTCTTTGTCCCACACACTAAATTACACGAAGAGGGCCGTGCAGACAACTGCAGAAATCACCTACGCATTATTTTGGAACACATGAAGAGGGCTGTGTAAGCAACTGCAGACAGCACCAGCGCACTCTTGTGCTTTAGTCTGAAAGCATGTCTACTCATTCGATGTACCCTTTCCATCTTTCCGTATGCTCTTACTCCACGCACGCAGAACCACATGAGGAGGGCTGTGTAGGCAACTGCAGACATCACCTACTCGATTTTGTGATTCGTTCCCCAAAAAGCTTGTCTTATCAATTCAGTCTGCCCATTCCACGTGCTTTTGCTACACGCACACAGTACCACACAAAGAGGGCCGTGCAGGCAGTTGCGATGGGGGCAGCAGTGACGGAAGTGGCATTGAGGAGCAGCAGGGGGTGGCTGATGGTGATGGGCAGCAGGAGGCACAGCAGGTGTGTGTGTGTGTGTGTGTGTTTGTGTGTATGTGTGTGTGTGAGAGAGGGGTGGCTGGTGGTGATGGGCAGCAGGAGGCACAGCAGGTGTGTGTATGTGTGTGTGTGAGGGGTGGCTGATGATGATGGGCAGCAGGAGTTATGGCAGGTGCATGTTAATTAGTGTGTGTGTGAGAGGGGGGTGATCATGAGCATGTTGTAAGGGGAATAAAAATGAGTATGTGCAGCAGGAGTCTTAGCAGGTAACATTGGTAGGTGCAGGAGTAGCACCGAACAGCTTGAGTGTGTTGAAGCTGTGCGTGTGGGAGGGCAGGCATGTGTGTTACATGTTTCACACCAAAGTCTTTGTGTGGGCTGCTGTTTTTGCAGGCAAGAAGTGTGAACTAGTGGTGGTAAAGTTTTACGGTACCCGGTACCAAAATGTCTCCTTTTCCTTCATTAATGTCGGGAGTTGTTTTCACTGCCGGTGCAGTTTTTTTCTTGCAAAATACAATGCGTCTCGTGCAATTTAACCTTCGTCAAAGCATTTGTGAGTGTTGCCATAATTGCAGGCAAGCAGTTGCGCTTCCCAAACTGTGGGGCCTGCAGTGCAACCTGTGCATGCTCTTTCCTTTTATCTTTGCCAGAGCATGTGTGTGTGTGTGTGCGCAAGCACATGCGCTTCCCAAACTGTGGGGCCTGCAGTGCAACCTGTGCATGCTCTTTCCTTTTATCTTTGCCAGAGCATGTGTGTGTGTGTGTGTGTGTGTGTGCGTACGCAAGCACATGCGCTTCCCAAACTGTGGGGCCTGCATTGCAACCTGTGCATGCTCTTTCCTTTCATCTTTGACAGAGCATGTGTGTGTGTGCTGATGTGGCTGCAGGCAATCGCACGCCCTCCCAGGAATCGTGGCCTGCAGTGCGATCTGTGTGACAAGGCCATTGAGCGAAATGTGATGCGATGTGGGGCTTGCAAGCGCTCTTTCCACTTGGAGTGCCTAGCTGCAGACTGGGCGTTGCAGGTAGGAGGTTCAGCTGTCAGCTGTCATCCGTCTGTCCACTGATTTTGAACATCACGTGGTGTGGATTCGTGTGTCATCTGACATCCGTCTGTCCACTGATATGTAACATCATGCGGTGTGGGGTCGTATGCCATCTGACAGCTGTCTGTCCACTGATTTTTAACATCATGCGGTGTGGGGTTTTCAAGCAAGCCACCTTATTGTGTCTAGCAGCAGACTGGGCTTTGCAGGTAAGAGGGTCATCCGTCATCTGTGTGTGTGTGTGTGTGCTAATTGTTGACGTCATGCAGTGTGGGGTTTGCAAGCAAGCGCTTTTTATTAGGAGTGCCCAGCTGTTGCATGTTAGCGTATATGCGCACACACACACACATGCGCACACACACACATGCACACACACACACAGAATCAACCACACACAGACACACACAAAGACACACATGCACAGATAATGCACATGAATATGTGGCACACAAAACTTGCATGTGGGCAGGAGGTAAGAGCTGTCAGATAACATGAGCTACAGCATATAGCGTAACACACATAAAGTACGCTGTACGCAAAATGAAGTATGTTGCAGCTGGTCTTTTCCTCTTTACAGCAAGTACGTGACTTGCCCTTACATGCACACACATACACATGTGACTTGCCCTTACATGCACACACATACACACGTGACTTGCCCTTACATGCACACACATACACACGTGACTTGCCCTTACATGCACAAACATACACATATGTACTTGCACTTACATGCACAAACATACACACGTGACTTGCCCTTACATGCACACACATACACATATGTACTTGCTCTTACATGCACACACATACACACGTGACTTGCCCTTACATGCACACACATACACACGTACATAATGTTGCGTGCTTACCCCTACACACATGCACGCACACATACACATATGTACTTGCCATTACATACACACACATATGCACGCACACACACATACGCACGTACATAAAGTTGCGCACTCACCCCTACACATACACATGTACACATACATAAATTTGTGCACTCACTCCTACTCACCCCACACACACACACACATACATACATACATACATACATACATACATACATACATACATACATACATACATACATACATACATACATACATACAT
>Ga0307942_1003192_pt1 | contig 13269 bp, 11 predicted proteins | sample OrgLakmetagen175_FD_201846 | JGI IMG/M metagenome (GOLD analysis project Ga0307942, IMG submission 201846) | Saline water microbial communities from Organic Lake, Antarctica - #175 | ecosystem: Environmental > Aquatic > Non-marine Saline and Alkaline > Saline | place: Antarctica: Organic Lake...
AGGCCATCTCCACCCTCAAGGAGCGCTCCGGCAGCAGCGTGCCCGCCATCAGGAAGGCCGTGGGCTCCAAGTACGCCAAGGACCTGCCCGCCAACTGGGAGAAGATGCTGTCCACCTCTCTCAAGCGTTTGACCGCCTCAGGCAAGCTCACCAAGGTCAAGGCCAGCTACAAGCTGGGCGAGGAGATGAAGAAGAAGCCAGCTGCTCCCAAGAAGAAGGCAGCAGCCACGACCAAGAAGGCAGCCGCACCCAAGAAGGCAGCAGCACCTAAAAAGGCAGCAGCACCCAAGAAGGCAGCAGCACCCAAGAAGGCAGCAGCACCCAAGAAGGCAGCCGCTCCCAAGAAGGCAGCAGCACCCAAGAAGGCAGCGGCACCCAAGAAGAAGGCTGCCGCTCCCAAGAAGCCAGCTGGTGTGAAGAAGCCCAAGGCCACCCCCAAGAAGAAGGCAGCAGCTCCCAAGAAGTGAGCGCTCACGCTCTCCTCCCCCCTGTGCCACTCGTGGCAGAGAGGCATGGAAACAAACGGTGTTTTTCAACACCACCTCCGCCTGTTGTCTTCTCCTGGAGTTTTGCTTGCTTGGAAAGGTGTAGTGGCTGGCCCTTGGAAGGGCTACTGATGAATGCTGTCAGTTGGGTGATTATAAAAGGAGTTACTTTGCCATAGTACTGTGTTTCCAGCATACCGTTGTAGTAGTTTTCTCTTGCTGCTTACTGTATTGGCCTCTTGTTAGTGAACCTTGATTTGCACCTTCCAGGTGTGAGTCGTATTTGTTAGTGCGTAGTCTCCCTTATGCACGCGACTTGCATTGTGGTGCAGGTACTCATCATTGCTTTGCGGTGCAAGTACACATCAAATTCTCAAGTATCTCCTTCAAGAAGTTCTTTTCCCCACCAAACTTAATTTCATGAGGATCCTCACATCACGCCCAATTGTTAATGCCCAATTAGTTGATGTGTTGAGTCCTATACCTTGCAGTGACGGTGATTCGATCTGACAGTCAGGTTGCTGAGGACTTTTCAGCAGCCCAACCCTTTTTGCTGCAACAGGTCAACAACCAACTTGTTCATGATTTCCTTTCTCAGCAGAACAATAGACTATTTCTTTTTCTTTCTGAGCTTATGGATTTATTTGTGGCTGGCCGAGACCAGTCAGCAGCCGATCAGCCAAACAACCTGGCTGAAGGTCATCCCCCATTGTAACCATTGACAGTCAGGTTGCTGAGCAAGACTTGCTGCAAAGAACTAAAAGCAGCAGGCATTGAAGAAAAAAAACATACGAGTCCCTTGTGTCACCTAGGTGCAGGTGGAAATTTGCACCCACTTGCGGTGGGGCTGGTCGCTGATTTCTCAAACCCAGCTGGATTGATGGAGGCTGTTTGATCTTGCATATTGCAATTTAAAGAAGACGTGCCCAAAATGTGCCGCAATATTCAACAACTTGATGCAAAGCCATGGATCATCGTCACATGTCATGATTAAAAAAGGCAGGGTATCTCTAACACGTCAGAGAACAAAAGGGGATTGGTTGAATGGTTTATGTGCATTCATCACGGAAATTTATGTAAGATTAATCACAAGGTGTGTACTCTGCGCTGAAAATTACAAACATAAGCATCTGAAAACCCAAGATTTTCTTTGCCTGGTGCGGCCTCATCCCCTCCCTTTAAACCACATTCTTTCTAAGCGCCTCTCCCTTTTCAAAAACAATGTCTCGCACTGATGCCTGCATGAGCAAACCATGGGAAAATGTATTTACCGCCTGAATGCTTTAAAAACCTATGCTTTCAGGCAACCCCTGTATAAGTACCAATACTAGTCCACGTTGGTAATGAAAGCGTGCCCACAGGAACAGCTCAGTGACGCCTATAACTGCAAAGAACGCCTGCGTTTCCTAATAAAAGCATTCCATAAATTTCTAGTACCAATCACGAATGCCCTGCATACCTCCCAGCCTGCTACTTTTGTTTCCCTTACTGTCAACTGTGAAAGCCTCTCATAACACAAGACGCTTTAGTAAGAGAGACTTTCTATTCAGGCGAATCCCAGACTGTTACAACAATTTAGCTAACTTAGCTGCTTGTGGGGTTGGGCGGTTGATTATTGATGTCTAGTATCAAGATAGCCACGAATCTGAAGTCGGGTTATGGAACCTGATAGGTAAGAAGCTTCCCTGGCTCTTTCATTTCAATCCTGCCTGTGTGCCAGTGCATGCACCTCCCTCACATTTTGGTAAGCTTTCAGCACCCGTCGGTAAATCAGTTTCAGTAGAACATGAAACAGCAGCTGAGGGCAAAAAGAGGAATACAAGTAGCCTTTTATTAAAGAAGGCTGTTAAGTAACAAGCGCTAGCCTGACGAATGTAAGAGTACTAGGAGAGGCTGTTCTACTTTGAAAATGTGTGTGTGCATTGTGTGTCTTTGTACGGGTGTATGTGTATTTTGTTTGTATCAGTGTATGTGTATCTGCGTCTCTTTGTGTATATATACGTTTCTGTGTGTGTATTGGGGGGGGTTGTGTGCGTGTGGGGGGGTGAGAGAGGAAATGTGCGTGTCTGTGTGGTGTCAGTGTGTCAGTGTGTGTGGGGTGGAGGCACATGTGTGTGTGTGTGTGTGTGTGTGTGTGTGTGTGTGTGTGTGTGTGTGTGTGTGTGTGTGTGTGTGTGTGTGTGTGTGCGTGTGTGTGTGTGTGCCTGCATGCACGCATGTGAGACGTGTACTGTCCGAGAATGGCTGGCGGTATTACTGAAGTGGTATTGAAGGTCGTCTGTCAACTCCAAGTTGCGTGTGCATGGTAATGCATTAATTGACTGAGCAATTTTACGTTGTGAAAAGGTCTGCAGGAGAAAGCTCGAAGGACCGTAAGTAATTTACCTAAGGTAGTACTTCGCTCCAAATAAATATAATAATGGCTGCGGAGTATCGACGCATAAGCAACGATGTCGGGGGTATCCCGATTCCAAGCCTTGAAAATGCACTGTGAGTTGACCGGGCAGCAAAACCAGGAGGAACATATCATTTCCGTGGACATTGACTTTAATCTGCGCCCACCACCAGTCAAAGTTACATGAGATGTTAGCAGGGCATCTGATTGTCACACACGAACACGTACACACACACACTCTATCACACAGACATGCGCACACACATACACACACACACACATACACACATACACACACTTGCACACACACACACACACACACACACACACACACACTTGCACACACATACACGCACACTGCACACATACTTGCACACAAACACATACACACACACACACACACACACATGCGTGCACACACACACACACACACACAAATACACATCAGAGCCATGTGACCCCGCCTTGTAATTCAGGGCAAGTGGAGGACGTTCCTGCAACATCACAAGCCCAGAACGACTGACCGATGCCCAAATTTTGGCCTTGTGCGCAATCGTTCCTGTCACCACGATTGAGGAACTGTCTCTTGGTAACCTTTTTTTGGTAAGCACGTGAACCTCTTGTCATCTGCAAATGCATATGTGCTCACATCACACCCGTGCACTCTCACATATGTACACTCTGACACATGTATGCTCGCTTGCGCACACACACACACACACACACATGCACACATGCACACACACACGTACACTCACACGTGTTTGCGTGCGTGCACACAGACACACACACGTACACTCTCACACATGTGTGCACGTGCGCACACACACACATACACACACACACACAAAAACACACACACACACAAACAAACACACACACACACACACAAGTACAAGAATGGGCGAACGCTAGGCGCAAGCCCAACATAATCATTTTTATTTCAAGGTGCAACAATTCACACACCAATTTATCAAGCAAACTGGAACCAACAGCTTTAAATTACAATTGGATTTTGTGCTACCAGAGCATGTGCTTAATTTTAGTTGAGTCGCCCTGACAGGTGGACAGGATTGTACGCACATGTAGGGCGCCTGTACCTTAATTTGGCTTACCATGGAAAATGGCATATTAATTGCGTCTTGCCAACCACTTGGTCTTTTCCACCACATTCTTGCAATGATCTTTGTTTGAGAGGACCTTCAAACACAGAAATCCAGAGGAAGTGGTGCAGTAGGCGACCTGTTATCAGTAGGGGGGCTTGCGCCGCAGCAAATTGAACATGGGCACCGTGACTGGTACTTGCTAAGCTCAACTGCTACGGATGTTGTTGCTGAGGTTGATGAGTGCCAGTCACGGTGCACACGCCCTAGTAATATAGAAAGTTTACACCCTTTTGGGGCCTCAGTGTGCCCCTTCTGATGATTTACACACATGTGCACAAACAACTGCTTCTTTATGCTCACAGGTATTGAGGCTATAGTGTGTGCAGCTACTTCATCAAAAGTGTGTACAATTCATGGCCAAAACCAAGCACACCGCATGATTGTATGACCGTGTGTTTAAAGAAACCCCCGCCAAAGTTCCTGAATCATAAATGTATACGGTTGTGGGTAACCCTATACAATAGTAAATAGTCCTCTCCTGTAAGAATACATACCCAGCTTCTCTCCCTATAAGTGCACATTTCAAACCTATGCCTGCAGTCCATCAACTCGTGGATAGCCATTGCCGATGCGCTTTGCAAGAGCAAAGCTGTGAAGAGGCTCTCAATAAAGGACTGCAGCTTCTCTCTGGACGGTACGCCATACACGAGCAAATAGTCAAAGGCTTTGCTTGTGCCAGGAAGGCCATGGCCTGTACAGCACGCATTCATTTCAGCTTCTTTCTTTTGTCATCGATCAATTTAATGGTCTTGCACATAGAGGAGGAGGACAACATTTATGCTATTTTTGAGGCTACCCTACTCCTGTCTTATCTCCGAGTGCCTCCGGGGCGTTGTTTTCGTAATTCCAAAGATGGACTTCACTTGCCATCCATACCCTGTTCATGCCTATGTATGTATATATGCCTAATGCCTATATATGGCAGTCACCGATCACATACTTGAGCCCGCACACACACGTGCACACTTACACACATACACACGCACGTGCACACACACACATACACACACACACACACACACACGCACAACACACGCACACACACACACTTACACACACACATACAAACTTGCTTGTGTTCTCATCCTGCAGTAGGACAGGGGCTGCCTACTTTTGCCCGTGCCCTGGGCAACTCCAAATTACAGACCTTGACCGTCGCAAACTGCCGCCTGGTGCGTCTTTCGGTCAAGTTTCAAGGGGAAAAACACCACCTTATTGATAAACTGCATATTGATGCCTACCCGGAACGACATTGTTACCCTTTATACCGATGCGACCATCCATTTCTTGTGTGCTTTCCTATACGCAGATTCAGATCAGCATGCCATGTATAAATTGTCTATGTGCAAGCCATTTACACGCGAGCCATCTGTAACTTATTGATAGCCTATACAACTATCACACACACCAGACGGCTGCATAATTGAAATTTGGCTGCACACACTGTTCAACTCCCATCCTTCTCCTTTCATCGCAAAAGCTCCACTCAAGCTTACTCTTGCATCCTTGCCGGATTAATCGTAACACTTGTGTGGGAACCTTTACATATGCAAGTACCCTTGGTGGTGGTGGGCGGCGCAAAGGAAAGCGAGCAGCCACTCAGCAAATGTCTGTTGCGGTACCAAATTACAGCACCTGCGAGTGAAACTAGCCCTTGTGCAGCTCTACTAGGGACACTAACACCTGCAAACGAAATCAGCCCTTGTCTAACCCACTAGTAATGTAACACCTGCAATTGGAATCAGCCCTTGTGTAACCCACTAGCAATGTAATCCCTGTAATAAAACCAGCCCTTGTGTAACCCACTAGGCAAACTGTAATCCCTGTAATGAAATCAGCCCTTGTGTAAACCACAAGCAATGTAATCCCTGTAAGAAATCAGCCCTTTTGTAGTCCACTAGCAATGTAATCCCTGTAAGAAATCAGCCCTTTTGTAGTCCACTAGGCAAAGTGTAATCCCTGGGGGCCAAGCTAGCCAACCAGAAAGACCAAAAACCGTAAGCCGTAAGGAAAAAGCCTGTGCAGTTTGTTCTAGAGTAAATTGAGTCGAATGTCAGACAGTGGATAGTTTATGCTAATGTTGGTGTTGCATGGTGCAATCCACAAATTGAGATACCATTTAGACGTGATTGGATGAGTCCAGTGATCGTTTCAACTTAAGCAAGAGTGTTGCCACCGTTAGCTCATCAGGCGATGCAGGCTCCACATTTCCTCAGTTTTGAAGGAGCTGCCACCCTGGCTTCCTCCCCCACTAAGTACAGCACATAGCTCACCTGGCGCTCTGCATCTGGTAGCATGAGCAAAGGCAAGAATTGCTTTGCACGCTTGGTTTTATATCTTCTGGGATCTGATGATTGGTTGGGCTGCTGCTGCTTGTCACAGGGAGATGAGTTTGTTGCAGGCCTGTCTGAGGGCAGTCTGCTGCAAAGCGACCAGTTCACGTGCTTGCGCTTGTCCGCGTGTGGCATCTCTGACGAAGGGGCCTGCAAGCTGGCAAAGGCCCTGGAACGAGTTGGTGAGTCGTAGAGTGTGTGTGTGTGTGACTTGTGTGCTTTGAAGGGGAGTGCTCACACATAAGGCAAGTACACAGCCCACTTCTGTGCGTGTAAGCTGTGTGCTATGTGCATGCGTGTTTGTGCATACGTGTGTCAATGCACAATAACTTCCTCAGCCTATACACCTCTTCCAGGTCCGCAATCAAAGCCCCCCCTTTTTTTCAAGGGGGGACCCAACTATAACGCAGCCCCTCTTTTGTTCTGCCTGCCAACTGCCGATATAGGCATGCACATCAGCCTCCTTAAACGCAATCCTTGAAGGTGGGAGGCACAGAGCTAACACACAGCCCCTCCTTTCACTCTGGCTCCCTGCTGCTAACGCAGGCATGCACAGCAGCCTAAAGACTTTGGACCTGTGCTATAACAGAATTGGGGATAGGGGCGCCTGTGCCCTGGCCACCATGCTAGTCAGTGAAGGTGTGGAGTCAACAATACCGCTGCACGCGCTGGAGCTCGAAGGGAATATGGTGCGTGCTCCAAAATGCGCCCTTCGCACCCCTGGCTTGAGAGACATGCACAGGTCTGGCTGAAACCACATTTTTAAAGAGGTGCATTTAGTGTGTGCCCTTAGGCTTCCTTGGCTTGGGAATCGTGTAGGCCTGGCCATAACTGAGTTTTGACACCTGATGATTAGCGCGTGCCCTTTCCTGGAGCAGCTCTTTCTCCTAAATTAATGGGGGGAGTACTTTGCCTGCGTACTTTTTCTTTTCTGTGTGCCCTTCTAACCCTGGCTTACAAAATGTGTAGAGGGTTTGCCATAAACAAATGTTAACATCCTATACCTAAAATGTGCCCTTAACGCCGCTGGCTTGGGACACACGTAGAGTGTAGATGGTTTGCCATAACCATACTTGAGCACCAAGCAAGGAAAGAATCCCTGCCAAACATCCACACAAAAGCAGTACGTGTCAATCACGCCCCCCCTCTCTTCATGCCCCGTGCAGATCAGTGACGTGGGAGGCACATCTCTAGGCAGGGCTGCCAAGGGTGCCCTGGCACTGTCGCGCCTCAACATCAGCCTCAACAACACCACGGACGCCACGCTGCACGCGCTGGCAGACGCACTGCGATTTAACATGGGTGTGTGCGTTAATGCAAGTGTTTGTGTGTGGGTGTGGGTGTGGGTGTGGGTGCATTTGTAAGTGTGTATGGAAGGGTTGCAGGGAAAGGAGCAGCAGCATGAGATTATCAGGGAGCTAGAGTGAATGAGGGTGAAATAGGGTTTCAATTTGAATGGAGCCACTCATTGTTGCTTTCAGCTGGTGCTTAAGGATTAGAGGTAACAGGCATGGGTAGGGTTGGCCTGAACCGTATGTATACACCGTATATGACCGGATATTTGGCGAATTCCCTGCCAAAAGTACTGTATACATACATTTATAAACATATGGCTCCGGCCAACCTTAGGTATGAGTGTAAACCTGGGCAAAAATGGTGTGCATGACGGCTAATGGTTTGTGAGAGCGTTTGCAGGGCTAGTTTGGGGCAAAGGTTCCGAAGGGTTATGAGTTTGTTTAAACAGAGCAGCAAGAAAACAGGTAACAAAAACAGTGTGTCTGTTAACCAAAGTGTGTTGTTCTGTTAGTTATTTTGGTGTTTGATGTAATCCAGCACTGGGAAGACCCACTGGGCTGCTGTTTGGTAAATAGGCGTTCTTACAGCGCACACACACACCACACCTACAGGCACCCTGAAGGAGGTGGCGTACATACAGCACACACACGTACACACATCACACACGCATTCACACGCATACACACATAGGCACCCTGAAGGAGGTGGCGTACATATAGCGCACACACATCACACACACATACTCACGCATAAACACACAGGCACCCTGAAGGAGGTGGCGTACATGCAGCACACACACAACACACACAAACACACATTTACTCGCATGCACGCACATACCCACACAGGCACCTTGAAGGAGGTGGCGGCTGCTGGGGTGCGAGGCACAGATGCTGCAGCTGTGGCACTCATCCGTGCTGCTGCTCGTAACAACTCCTTGCAGCTGCTGGACTTGAGGGGTGTGGCCTTAGGCCCTGAGGTACGTGTGCGGGTATGTAGGATGAATTTGGTGCAGTACTGAGGTGTGTGTTGCTTCCCATATCAAGGCAGGATGATGGTGAATGAAAGAGACATGTCGGTGGGCAACTGCGGGTAGATTGGGTTGCTGCTGTGTACTTTGCCTCGTGCACGCTGTGAGTAAAATGTGAGTCCTGAATGTGTGAGGCATTCTATTTGATCATTCCAGGACCCACATCGAGTGCCCAGCTGTGCGTGCTTGTGATGTTCACTGCTGTAGTATCAATGGATTTGTTTGACTCACCTGTCAAGCGTGTGGTGACGATGGTGGTTGCGGCAATGTTGTGATGACAATGGTAATCAATGACTCTTAATAGTGACTGCGGCTCTGAACTTCTTGTACTTCTGAAACTCACTTGTTTACTACAAAGGATGATCACACTGGCGATCCTATTGATGGCCACGGCTGTAATTCGTTTTTGTGTATTCCTTTAACTCACTTGTAAAGCACGAACGACAATCACAATGAGGATTCCAGAGGCAGTGTCTGTGACTGTTACCTCATGTATGTGCTTGCGTTTCCTCTCCTGTCATGCAGGGTGTGACCCAGCTGTGCACGATGCTGCGGTACACGGCATGCCTCAATACTCTGCGTGTGGATGTTGCTGGCCGAGATGGAGCAGAGGCAATTGCAAGGGAGCTGCCAAGGTGTGTATGAGAGTATGTATGTGAGTGACTTTGTGGATATTTAGGGAGCTGCCAAAGTGTATGTATGAGAGTTTGTATCTGAGTGCCTTTGTGTACGTGTAAGCAGCTGCCGAGGTATGTGTATGAGAGTATGTGTGTGTGCATTTGTGTACATGCATGCATTTGTGCATGTAGGTGCATGATTCCGGTGCAATTATGGCCGCTGCTTGCCCAACTTGCCTAATCAGTGTCTTTAATTGGCCTTTTACAAAGTGATCGCTGCGCTAAGCTCGATGCATGGCGCGTCCCAATTTTACAGCGATTGCTTGCTAAACACAACGCAGTGGTTGCAGACATTTACCACGCAAGTGCATCTACAACCCACTTTTCAACAGCAGCAGCAACAACAACAGTAACAACAACAACAACAATAATAACAATAACAACAACAACAACAACAACAACAACAACAACAACAACAACAACAACAACAACAACAACAACAACAACAACAACAACAACAACAACAACAACAACAACAACAACAACAACAACAATGTTTATAACAACGGATGTATTTTATTTAAGCACTGTAAATGCACCTTAAATGCAGCAACCGCTCAATGATACTTCTCACAATGAATGTATGGTAAAAGCACAGTAAATGTACAATAATGCATCTTGAATGCAGCAACCGCTCACTGATGCATCTCACAATGGGTGGTCCTGTGCCTGAGCCCCTACTGGCCAAGATCAGCGAGATCCTTGCAGCAAACACAATGCGCCGTACACACGAGTCACCAGGTGTGTGTATGCTGTGTGTGTGTGCTGTGTTGGGTGTGTATGTGTTTGAGTGCACACGTGTTTATGCACAGATTTCCCTGCAAAAAATACTGCATATACACCGTATATATATGGAACTGGCCAACCCTACACATTTGTGAGAAAGTTAAGTATAAAGGTTATTAGACAGGGCACCACATCTACAGAACACCCGGGTTGGACGCCCATACTGCCTCCCTCCGTTTCCCTCCTTTTCTTAGCACCAGCTTGCATGGAATGAAAATGCCAACACAAAGCCAGGACCAGCCTGAAAACCTTCTGTCCACCACTGAATGATTTTGTCACCCATAATACAACATACCGCCTACGACCCGGCCCCTTTCCTCCTACACGCCTAGACCACACACGCATTGATCTAGGACACTTACACAGATCCATATCCCATATCAGACCCTCAACCTCTTCCACACCGAGTAACCTCTTCCACTCCGAGTAACCTCTTCCGCACCAAGTGACAGGCCAGCCACACCACCACCACCTACACACCCGCAGCTCAATCCTCCCCCCACATCCACGCGTGGATTGAGAACGCCACCCTTGGAAACGCCGTCAGCGGCCACTCTTTGCAGCCGCAGCAGCTGAACTACAACACAGGATCTCCACAGCCAGGCCGCTCGAGGCCCACATCGCCAGGGCCAGGGATGGGCAGGTAGGGCTGAAGAGGCCGTGCTTGGTGTCGTAGGTGCGAGCGAGGCTGTAGGTTGGTGCAATCCAAAATTGCAACATAGAAGCAGGTTTGAGGGGGCTGATCTGAAAACAGAAAAAATATTGTAAAATCTGCGCGCGCATGTGCAAGTGCATGTGCGAGTGTGTGTGTGTTATTTTGTGTGTAGGCAAGTGCATGTACTAAGTGTGTATGCATATTTGTGAGTGTGTGTGTGTGCACAATTGCGTGTACGTGCGTGTGTGTCGCACGTTTGTGCACAACAATGTCTTTCCCACAGCAAAGAGTGCCGCCATTTTACCCATTATTTTGAGAGGAACACATACACACAAGCACCTGTGCACCACCTGCTTTACACACATCACCCACGCTCGCCATTCCTGTTCACTTTCCTCACATCCCTTCAACTTACCGTGGGTGTGCGTACCTGTGTTGTGCTCGCAGCCCTCGCAGTGAAGCAGGGGGCTCCATACGCAGCAGAGGCACACACACGACCAGCAAGACAGCGCGCACAGGCACATCCTACCTCAGGTGTGTACATGTGTGTTTGGGAACGAGTGTGTGTATGTGTGTTCGTGTGCAAGCATTTTTGATATTGCCATTATCACAAACATGGTCAAGCACGAAATTAGTGTGCACGTGCCCTGCACCAATCAGGTATGTGCACGTGCATAATCATCATGCACGCGTGCCTGCATGGGTGTTCTAACATGCCTGCCCACATCTGTAGAAACACGTTCTTAGAGACCACCCTCTCTCGACATCCACCCAGTTTTGGCAGCAGCAGCTCAATCTTGTGCCTGCACACACATACTCGTATTTTAACGCAAGCACACATACATACACACATTTAAACGTACAAACACATACACACACACATTCAAATACACACATGCACACATACACACAGCTTTCAATTCAGCCAAATGAGTAGGCGCACCGGCATCAGCAGCACATGCATTCACATGCACACAAATTCAAACACAAACATGCACACATACACACAGCTTCCAATTCAGCCAAATGAGTAGGCGCACCGGCATCAGCAGCACATGCACACACATGCACACAAAATCAAACACACACATGCACACATACACACAGCTTCCAATTCAGCCAAATGAGTAGGCGCACCGGCATCAGCAGCACATGCACACACATGCACACAAAATCAAACACACACATGCACACATACACACAGCTTCCAATTCAGCCAATTGAGTAGGCGCACCGGCATCAGCAGCACATGCACACACATGCACACAAAATCAAACACACACATGCACACATACACACAGCTTCCAATTCAGCCAAATGAGTAGGTGCACCGGCATCAGCAGCACATGCACACACATGCACACAAAATCAAACACACACATGCACACATACACACAGCTTCCAATTCAGCCAAATGAGTAGGCGCACCGGCATCAGCAGCTCACCCTTGCGTCTGTCCACCTCTTTGGCAGCGGGTGGTGCTGCTGAGAAGGCCGCCATCATTTTCCGTAACCATGACGTTAACCAGGTGGGACAAGTGCTGGCACGCTAGTGTTCCAAACCCCACTCACCTCTTTGTGAGATGCCACTGAAAGGGCCACTATCCATCTCTGCAACCATGATGCCAGGCATGTCTGACATCATGGTGTGTGTGTGCGTGTGTGTGTGTGTGTGTGTGTGTGTGAGCCAGGCATGCCTGCCCCTCAAGGAACACACGGATGACATTGCAACAGAAACGATGTGACCAGAAACGGAATGAGTGTTTCCTTCATAGCTTCAGCAAGTGCCTCCCTCACCTAGCTGTTCCTCAAAATACCATGTTCATCATATGTAGAGTTGGCCAGAAAATATATATAAGGTGTATGTACGGTAATTCAAGCAGGGATATGTCCATACATACAGTCATATACGGTGTATATATACGATTCTGGCCAACCCTAATCATATGGATCTCGCGTATGGCATGGCCCCGTAGGTAGTTGCATCAGCTACAAGGCACACGCGTGCGCCCTCTCAATTGCTGTTCGCAGAAAATTACCTGGCAAGGAAGTCAGCAACTAGCACAAGTAGACATCAAGGAGATACTAGTAGTGCAATGGCAGGCTTCTCAACGCTTTCCTACCTCCTGCCTCTCAGATGGTCATTGTAAGACAACTACCTGAAAGCAGATGAGATTCCGCGGAAGTCGGCAGCTAGTACAATGGCAGGCTTCTCAACGCTTTCCTACCTCCTGCCTCTCAAATGCCCGTTATAGGACAATTACCTGAACAAGGACGAAATGCTGGCGGCCTTACAGGAAGTCGGGCTGCTGAATGGCATCCGCGCAAAGCATGTCGGTGAGTCAATAGCTAGGTGCAAGCTTGGCATGCTTTTGCACACACACTGAGAGGGAGAGAGAGAGAGAGAGAGAGAGAGAGAGAGAGAGAGAGAGAGAGAGAGAGAGAGA
>Ga0307942_1003193_pt1 | contig 13266 bp, 19 predicted proteins | sample OrgLakmetagen175_FD_201846 | JGI IMG/M metagenome (GOLD analysis project Ga0307942, IMG submission 201846) | Saline water microbial communities from Organic Lake, Antarctica - #175 | ecosystem: Environmental > Aquatic > Non-marine Saline and Alkaline > Saline | place: Antarctica: Organic Lake...
CGTGACCCGCAGAGCCCGCTGGCGCAGACACCCCTCGCGAGGGCCACGTGAAGAGGAGACGGCGAGGCTGGTCTCCTGATAACCATGCATAACCAACACAGGTCGCCAGACACGACAAAAATTGAGAGAGCCACTGCAACGAGTACAGTGGCTCTATTTTTTTTTTCTGGTTGCCAACACACTAATGTGAAGAATGTGCTGGTTATTTTTTTGTGCTCTCTGGTTGCCAACACACTAATATGAAGAATATGATTATATATTATGGCAAGTGCACTGATAGTCCAAGTCCTACGAAAGGGACCATGCGGTGCCAACCAAATTATCTACACTGACATAGGCAGTGCAGATAATATAGTAAAACAGGGCCTAAATCTGATAAACACTGCCCTATTTATTGCTACCAGACCTAAGAACACGTGCTTTGAAAGCCTCTTCTCGTCCCGACGCTATCCTATTTTTACCTAGTACTGTACTTTTCTCGGGTAACCATCCGCAACTCAAAATCTCAGCAGCAGCTTGCTAAAGACAAGAAACTGAGTCCAAACCAGTGGGAGATTCACCTGATTGAGTTTAAAATCTGTGAAAATACCAGGCCTGATCCTCAATTTCAAAAGGCGAAAGCACAGCACAGCGTGCTTACCTCCAATCTCGTTTGAGGACCTTCATGAACAACCTAATATTTTTGGTGTTGCCTCTTTTGTAGCTTAGTGCCTAGCCCTGTTCCCTTGATTTTTCTAGCGTTTTTTTGGTTTGGTTACAGGCTTTTTTCCAAGCTTCCGCTCAGATGCCCACCAGAGGCATATATAGCGATGTAACCTTGCCTTACCTTACCTCCAATCTACATAGACAGGGATATAGGGAAGTCAAGCTCCACAAGGATCCTTGTTGGAGTAATGGGGACTACTTGCTAAGACCATACAGAAAAATATTTGGCAGACCTCAATCTGTATTACCATAAGACTAAAAGGCTGGCAAACTAATTGAATACTCCATCTACACAAAAAAAAAAGATGCACTGCAATACAACTTAAAACAACAACAGTCAAGGTGCGGGTCTGGGTGTAACGGCACACAACCCCCCTGACCCACACTAATTATTTTTCTTTCGTGAGTTTGCGCGGTGGGGTGTTGCCTGGTGCGGGCACCTACTTAACCCCCTCCCTTAATCATGCTGGCTGTGTCATCACTACCAGTGGAGTCCTTTCTTTTCCTTAACTTTTCAAGAGCATGTTTGGCAGACCGTTGTCCTTTTCTTGCTTTAGAGCATGAAGTTCAAAAAAAGAGGTGGTACTCATTTGCACGTGCTTGAAAAGCATCCCTAGAACAGAACGAGGAGAACAAGATGGCTTGGCTTGTATACTGCATACGCATGCACACACTGTGTGCGTCTGTCTGTTGGCGTGTGTATTTGTCTGTCTATTTGTGCCTGTATGTATGTGTGTATGTGTGTTAGGGTGTATGTATGCGCGCATGCTAGCGGGCGTGTGTGTTAATGTGTGTGTGTGTATGTGTGTGTGTTAATTTGTGCGTGTGTGTAATTGTGTGTGTATATGTGTCTGTGTGTCTGTGTGTGTGTTTGTGTCTGTGTGTGTTTGTGTGTGTGTGTGTGTCTGTGTCTGTGTGTGTTCGTGTGTGTGTATGTGTGTGCGTGTGTGTGAGTGTGAGAGTGTGTGTGTGTGTGTGTGTGTGTGTGTGTGTGTGTGTGTGTGTGTGTGAGAGCGTGTGTGAGTGTTTGTGTGTGTGAGTGTTTGTGTGTGTATGTGTGTGCGTGTGTGTGTGTGTGTGTATGTGTGTGTGTGCGTGCGTGGGTGGGTGCGTGCGTGCGTGCATGTGTGCGTGTGCGTGTGTGTGTGTGTGTTTGTGTGTGTGTGTGTGTGTGTGTGCATGTGCGTGTGCGTGTGCGTGTGCGTGTTCACGTGTTTGATTGCGTTCTCTTTTTGTTCATCTGTTAAAAAAATGAGAGATAATTAATTATGTTGCTTTCTACTAGCTAGTTGCCTTGAAACCCTTGTCCAATCATGAACAACATTTCCATGCATGTGGAACGGGGGGGTGGGTTGGGCGCAGATGATGATATGGTGGTTGTAGATGGTGGAGGAAACGCAGGAGCAGGTACCTCTGGCAGCGTTCCTCCTGATCTCCTGTCCGTGGAAACAGACATCAGACAAGCCAGCAGGTATACCCACATAATCCCTTATATATACCCACGCGTGTGCGTGTGCGTGTGCGTGTGGGTGTGCGTGTGGGTGTGCGTGTGCGTGTGCGTGTGCGTGTGCGTGTGCGTGTGCGTGTGCGTGTGTGTGTGTGTGTGTTTGTGTGTGTGTATGTGTGCGTGTGCGTGTGCGTGTGCGTGTGCGTGTGCGTGTGCGTGTGCGTGTGTGTGTGTGTGTGTGTGTGTGTGTGAGAGAGAGAGAGAGAGAGAGAGAGAGAGAGAGAGAGAGAGAGAGAGAGAGAGAGAGTGTGTGTGTGTTTGTGTGCGCGCACGTGCAAATGTTGTGCAGTGCAGTGACTGGGTCGTGCACAGATTTCCTCAAACTTTGTGAAATTCCAGCAGCCAAACAAACCCACGCAACCCTGCCAAGGCCTGCCCTTCTTTGTGCATAGCCAAACGTGTTCTGCTTTTGAAACAACACCAACACCGTGCACAAAGCATCTAGAAAACAAACTCCTCTCGCCATTGCCCAATTCAGTTCCCCGCCAGTATCGATTAAAAGCTTTGCGTTGGTACATGATTATTGGCTTGGCAGCAACCCCCCCCTTGTGCCACATCCTTTACAGGGGCCGAGGTCACTTGGTGTGTGTGGCTGCATGCAACGACGTGGTGGTGGTGGCCACGTCACGTGGCTACGTGCTGCGCTACCAATGGGATGACTATGGCAATGAGAAAGGTAACGCATTTGTGTGTGTTTGTTTGTATGTGTGTGTGTGTGTTGTGTGTGTGTGCGTGTGTGTGTGTGTGCCATCCCTGTTACTTGTGCTGCGCTTCCAGTGGGGTGAATATGGTGGTGAGAAAGATAACGCTTGTGTATGTTTGTGTGTACGCGTTTGTATGTGCCATTCCTTCATACTAGTGCTGCACTACCAGTGGGATGACTATGGTGGTGAGAAAGGTAGCGTGTGTGTGTGTGAGAAGGTTTGTGTGCGTGTGTGTAGGGTTGGCTAGAACCGTATGTATACGCCGTATATAACTGTATATGTGGTGATTGCCCTGCCAAAAATACCGTATATACACCTTATATTTATGGTTCTGGCCAACCCTAAGCGTAAGGGATCAGGCAAAGATGAACATGTATTTACCTGCACCCACGTCACTCATAATTAGGGTTGGCAAAACCATACTTATTTAGGTAAACATACGATATTTTTAGCAGGGGAAGTACCATACATATGGTCATATTACGTTGTGTGTGTGTATGGTTCTGGCCAACCCTACGCATAATAATCATGTCTGGGGGTAAACAGTGACGGGGTTTTGTTTGAGGGAAGTGAGCTTTTGGATCAGGCACCAATGCACATGCACCACGCAAATGCTCACACACTCACATTCACATGCACACCCACACCCGCTCGCAAGCTTACTAATACAAATCCACTTCCACATCTTTTTGTCTGGAAGTGACTGAGATAAAGATGGTGTGAGGGAAAAGGGCAGGGATCAGGCACCAACCACTTACTTACACTTCTACCCACATTCACACGCACCCCTGTCTGAAAGTGACTGAGGTGGAGATGGTGTGAGGAAAAAGGGCAGGGATCAGGCACCAACCAGAACTTACTCAGTGAGTAATACTCACACACACATTCACTCGCACCCCTGTCTGACAGTGACTGAGATAGAGATGGTGTGAGGAAAAAGGGCCGGAATCAGGCGCCGACCAGCACACACTCACACACACCCACACCCACATTCACTCGCCCCCATGTCCGACAAAAAGGGCAGGTATCAGGCGCCGACCAGCACACACACACTCACACACACCCACACTCACATTCACTCGCCCCCCTGTCCGACAGTGACTGAGGTGGAGGTGGTGCGTGGAGGCGGAGGAGGGGCTTCAGGGGCAGACACATGCGTGACAGGCCTCTACATGGACCCCACAGCATCCCATGTCATCATCACCGCAAGGGTGCAGGTGTGTGTGTCGTTGCTGTGTGTACTGGTGTGTGTGTGCATGTGTGTGTGTGTGTTTGTTTCCATGTGTGTGTGTGTGAGACAGGTCTCTTCATGGGCCCTACAGTATCCCATGTCATTATTACCGCAAGGGTGCAGGTGCGTGTGTGTGTGGTTGCTGTGTGCACTGATGTGTGTGTAGTGTGCGTGTGTGTGTCCATGTGTGTGTATGTGTATGTGTGTGTGACAGGTCTTTACATGGGCCCCACAATATCCCATGTCATCATAACCGCAAGAATGCAGGTGTGTGTGTGTGTGCATTTGCATGTGTGTGGATGTGTGTGTATTTGTTGTGTGTGTGTGTGTGTTGTGTGTGTGTGTGTGTGTCGGGCCTCCACTGTACGTGTGCATAAATTATGCCCCCCCCCCCCTACCGTAATACCATGGTAGTTCCCTTGCGCTGAGTGTTCTACCATTTGCAGATGCAATGTACGGTTCTGGCTAAGTCTTTATATGTGTAGTGTGTGTTTATACGTAGTTTGACAAATTTTAGATAGACAGGAGCTAGCCTACTATTCTCAGCTAGCGGCACACGCGGCTTGATCAGGGCGTGTTGCCTGTACTAGCTATGGTCTAGATGTGTACCGTGTTCAAACAGATTATCGCGAACCAGCATGCGCCCAGATATGGCGAGCTCCAGCATAAAAAAGTCCAGGCGCTCCCTCCAAACAACAAAGAGTGCACCATAAGGCTAAACACACACTTTCTTCATCAAAGTTGGTGTACAGAAACGTGCTGCACCATAGTCTATTATCACCGCAATCCAGCACGCACTCAGATATACAACGAGCTGCAGAATAAGAACGTCCAGGCGCTCTCTCCGAGCAGCGTAGCGCGCACTGTAAGGCACACACTTCACACACACATCTTGCATAACACACAAAACACATATGTAGGGTCGGCCATAATTGTATATATACACCGTGTATGACCGTATGTCTGGTGATTCCCCCTGCCAAAAATACCGTATACACACTGTATATATATATATATGGCCTTGGCCAACCCTACACATATGCGCACACACATAAGCGCACAGAGTCTGCTCCAGGGATGGTCTATCGAAATGTGCTTTACACACAGTGCCTGCAACGGTAGTGGTCGATGTTAATGTATATGTTTCACACTACGGAGTACTCTGCAGCCTGCTGCAGAAGATCCAAATGTCAGTTGGAACTGTTCTGCCACAGCTTGCGCTGTGGGAACCATCCTTTGTACACCTGGTCTTTAGTCAGTGTTTAGGTTTAGGTGGATGGCTGGCCATGTGTAAAAACCCCTCCAACATTCGATGGAGCCGAGCCGGAATAAAACTTATGTAAAAATATATGTTTTGCACACACGCGCACATTCATGTGCACAGTGCGTAGGGTGTGGCAGGGGCGTAGTATACCTGTACCATCAGTTAACCTCGTACGAGATCACTGCCGTGCACTCACAGATACAAACGCGCACAGTCAGTGCCCGCAAAGCGTGGCTGAGGCGCACTAACTGCACTGTTGATGCACCATTTGTGCACAACAAAGTGCACCACTGGACCTGTGCATGCACACAAACACACGCACGTACGCACGCACGCACGCACGCACGCACGCTTGCACACATACACACGTGCACACACACAGACACACACAAACAAAACACACACAGACACACACGCACACGCACATGCACACACTCACACGCGCGCAAATATACACTCTGCACACAGGGCATGGCAGAGACGCACTACCTGCACCATGGTTGGTCCAAGGCGCGCCCCTTACAGAAGCTGAAGGGTATCCGGGTCACGTGTGTGGCATGGCCTCCCTCGGCTCCTGCTGCTTCCGGCCAGGTGGGTGTGCTCTAGCCACAGAAATGTCTGGAGAAGAAACCCGACCATGCTGGTCTTGCCAGCACTTACTGGAACGCTGATTAAGCTACACATAGGGTAGTGTGTGTGTGGTGAGGCCTCCCTCAGCTCCTGCTGCTTCCGGTCAGGCGGGTGTGCTCTTCCCACAGAAATGACAGAAATGACAGGAGGAGAAATGACAGGAGGAGAAATGAGAGCAAGCCCAATCATGCTGGCATGCTAGCCAACACACACACAACACACACACACAGCCTCCTGTCCTCACGGGTGAATGCTTTTTGTCCTGCAACTACAAAAAGTGAGGTCCTTATAAAGGCCACCTTTATCTAGGCACCCAAACTGTTCGGGTGGCCCACGTTGCTTTGCATCCCTCCTCTCCTTTCTCGCCCTTCCCTTCTCTCTCCCTCCCTAGCACATTGTACGATTATGTTTGTTTTTTTGCAGCCTTTAATATGGAGTAGTTTATACCTCCTTGTATTGTGCTTAACTGGGTCACTTCCAATTTGCCTAAACAAAGACGCTGGGCTCCCTCCCCTGCTTCTTTGCGGCCTTTGAAAGGGCACTGCCTCAAGCAGCTGAACTTCAAAAGTGCTTTCACCAAATTAGCATCAGCCTTCCACTCTGCTGCATGCGGGCTCACATTAAATTAGTCCTAGACAGAATATGCCCCAAGCAGCTCCTAGACAGAATGTCAGAAATCCCAGTACCATTATGAACATCAACCTTCCGTCTTTCAGACTGCTGTCGTTGATGCTACTACAATTTGCAGGCTTATATAGAGTTTACAGGTAAAGCCATCTGTCGAAAAGTGCAACTGCTAGTTGCAGGCTTATGTAGAATCCTAGAAAGGAGGTGCCCCAAGCTTTACGTCCACTCCTCATTATTAAAGCAAACGATTGGCGACATGTTTATTAGAAGCCCGCACCCCAAGCAACAATTATCGTCACAATTGGCTTGCTTCCAAGCTCCATATGCATTCTGTTGATCATGCTGCTGAACTTGTCCATACCATGTGCGCACTTTCCAATACGCTCATCAACGCTCATCAGGAGCCGGTTTCAGGTTCATCCTGCAACCAACCCTCCTGATCCCTATTGACCTCTTCCTTTTCCTTTGTGGTGGAGGAGTCTTACGGAACCCGGTACCAAAGTGGCTCTGTCTCCTTAATAAATGACGGGAGTGGTTTTTACTGCCCGCGTAGTTTTTCTGTTTCCTTCTTTTTACTTCATTGCATCCGAGGTGTGGGTGTAATGCTTTTTCACACAACCCCCTGATCCTCACTGAGAGGTCTCTGACTCTATTTTGGCATTGAGAGGCCTTATACTTCGGGTTGGCCAGAACCATACAATTATAGGTATATACGTATATACGGTGTACATATGGTATTTTTAGCAGGGAGATCACCATACATACGGTCGTATACAGTGCAGATATACGGTTCTGGCCAATTCTACTTATACTGCTGCCACCAGCCTAGCCTTCTTTCTTTGCTTCTTCGCTTCTTTGCTTCTTTCTTTGCTTCTTTCTTTGCTTCTTTGCTTCATTGCTTCTTTGCTTCTTTCTTTGCTTCTTTCTTTGCTTCTTGGCTTTCATCTAGGGGGGGAACCTTTTTATTTCTTTGTGAGAAGTCCATTTTATTTTTGCTTCCATGCTGCATTTTGTAGGCGCCGCTCAAAAAGGGTACGCCCCAAGCAGCTCCCAGTCGCAACTGGAGAGGCGTCGCCAAAGAAGAAGAGGGGGAGGGAGAGGAAGCGTGCGCATGGCTGAGCAGCGAATGTACTGGGTACGTGTGTGTGCGTGTTTTGTGAGTGTCTTTGTTTGTGTGTGTGGGTACGTGTGTATGTTTGTGTTTTGTAAGGTTGAATGTGTGCATGTAAAACTGTGTGTGCGCATGTGTATGGGTTTGTATTCATTTGTATGCACGTACGTGCCTGTTTGTGTGTTTGTGTGTGTGTGTGTCGCATCTATGTGCAAGTGTGCGTGTGTGTTTGCGCGGGTGCTTGCCTGCGTGCACGTGAGTGAGTGCGCCCAGAACAGGCAGCCAAAATCCAGCCTCGGCATACAAGCTAATAACTTGAATCGTTTCAATTTTTAGCAGGGAATGCCCCTCCTGCTTCTTTCGCTCTCAAATGCACATGCACATGGTGCCGCACTTACTGCAGGACGGTGCTGCATGCACCTGACAGCGGCATGGTGGGCACTTGCAAAGTGCCTTGCTTGCTCATTAATGCATGCGTGTGCGTCTCTGCCTCCATTGCCGCAGGCCGGTGCTGCTGGGCACTGACAGCGGTCTGGTGCATGAAGTGGTGGTGGAGGCTGACAAGTGGGTGGCGAAAAAAGAGCCCAGGGCACCGCACCAAGTTCTAGATTTAAGGGATGCACGCAAAGAGGTCCATGCCATCGAACAGGTGTGTGTATGTGTGTGTGTGTGCGTGCGTGTGTGTGTGTGTGTGTGTGTGTGTGTGTGCGTGTGCGTGCGTGCGTGTGTGTGTGTGTGTGTGTGTGTGTGTGTGTGTGTGTGTGTGCGTACATGTCCTTGAGATGCTGCATGTAAGTAGCTTGTTATCAAAGGAATTGTGTAGGGAAAGAGGTTCAGGCACCACACCAAGTGTCAGATTTCAGGGATGCACGCAAAGTTGTGCTTGCCAATAAATTGGTGTAAAACGTGTGTGTAGTTGCTCGGTGTGTGGTGTGAAGTTCGCCTGATCCAGCAAGAAAACAAGCCATGTTTTTGCTACATGTTTCTTATACAATTGTATGCACACACAGAGGGCTACATCATTTCATGCCACAAACATACATACACGCGATGTGTGTTTGTGTGTTCATTTGTTCGTGTGTGTGTGTATGTTTGTATATGTGTGTGTGATCACGCATATGCTACTGCTGTGCTACTGCTGTGCTCACACTTTTGCCAGGACATGCCACCTCGCGTACATTGCATGCATCACACCAAAGAAACGAGCATGAACCACACACACACACACGCACACACACACGCACACACACAAACACACACACGCACACACGCACACACGCACATACACGCACACACGCACACACACACACGCACACACCTCTGAATTTTTGTAGAGCATACACCTGCCTGGCCAAGATGGGCGCTTGGTGCTGCTGTCTACCTCACACGCACTGTACGCACTGAGGGCAGTTGCTCCTGGTGCTGCTTTGGAGGCACTTCCAAGCAGCCTACAGCCCCAGAGACCAAACATCACCACAAAAGCAGACCCTTCTCCTTCGCACCTGGTACGTTTGACTGGACATGCTTCCAAGCTGGAGGTTGATCATCAGTTGAGGCAAGGGTTTGCTTTGATCTTTAGCATTTCAGAGTGGTCTTGTCCGTCATATTTGGTCATTCGTCAGCATGTTCAGGGTGTATGTGTAACTGCATCTATGTCATCACCGTTTAAGGCAACACTGAATCATTTGGTTTGAAGTGTGTGTATGTGTGTGTGTGTGTGTGTGTGTGTGTGTGTGTGTGTGTGTGTGTGTGTGTGTGTGCGTGTCTGAGACTACCCCGTCCTTGACTTCTGACCCCAAAAACGCAACAACACCCTCCGCTCGTATCAGTGTGCTCCCTCTCATGTGTTTGGTGTTGTTACTTACGTGTTGGGTGAACTTCTGCGCAGCTATTCTCAGTGCCTTCATTGCTTGAAGCTCTCCTCCCCCACTTACAAAGGCACTGTATATATATACCATCATTCCTTGTGTGCAGCTGTTCCCAGTGCCCCCAATGCTCAAGGCTTCCCTCCCCCACTCAAAAAGCCTCTGTGTGTATCGTACTTGCTCTGTGTGTATCGTATTTGCTCTGTGTGTATCGTACTTGCTCTGTGTGTATCGTATTTGCTCTGTGTGCATCGTATTTGCTCTGTGTGTATCATATTTGCTCTGTATGTATCGTATTTGCTCTGTGTGTATCGTATTTGCTCTGTGTGTATCGTATTTGCTCTGTGTGTATCGTATTTGCTCTGTGTGTATCGTATTTGCTCTCGCATGCAGCTATGATCTTACCTCCAATGCTCGAGGCTTACCTCCCCCCCTTACTAACACACTGAATGCATCACGTAACCTTATGTGCAGCTGTTTCCAGTGCCCCCAGTGCTTGAGGCTTCCTTCCCCCCTACCCTCTCCTCCCCCACCCCTCCCCCCCAGCATCGGCCCAGCACTCCCAGCCACCATCTCAACCAACTCCAACTGTTCCACCCCCCTCCTGAAAGCTCAACAGAACCGACCAGGTACGCCCTTTGCTTCCTGAGTTATTGTTATTAGGCCAGGGTGTGTTATTATTAAGGCATTTGTATTAGTGTAATAAATGCTTATAACATCTTAAATAAACTATTGAATTATCAATAGGCCATGATGTCTGCATGTGCGACCATCCTACACTTGTCGCCTGTGCTTTCTATGACCCATAATTAGTTACGGTAGTCTCTCTTTGAATTTTAAACGCCTCCGTTTTGGCCTGCAGGAACAATTTTTTTGCCCTCACTAACCCATGCAAGCAAGATCAGAAACACACAAACACAGAAACATGCAGGTTTTATTTTTTTGGCATTGTGAGATGGCGGTGGATTAATTACAAAGTCCTGTGAATTAATCACAAAGTCCAGTGAATGTGTAATAATTAATCACAAAGTCCAGTGAATTAATTACAAAGTCCAGTCACAACTCAGCACAACTACTTATAAACTAGGGTCTTCCCAACTGCCCAGACTAGAAGGCAGAAACAAAAGAAACTCACTAAGAAGGAAGATCAGGTTTGAGGACCAAGGAAATTAAAAGGTAGAAAAACTCAAATGGAGCACAGACATAAAGCACCCTGATGTAAGTGGTATCACTTTGCTTTACGCCAAAAACCGGAGTTTGAGTTTAACACACTGAGCTCAGCAGTTTGCGATTGGGCCCTTCGGTGCACGGCAGACACGGTAGACACGGTAGACAGCTCATGTTGCTCAGTGCACGGCAGACACAGCTCAGTGCACAACAGACACAGTAGACAGCTCAGCTCAGTGCACGGCAGACACAGCTCAGTGCACAACAGACACAGTAGACAGCTCAGCTCAGTGCACGGCAGACACAGCTCAGTGCACAACAGACACAGTAGACAGCTCAGCTCAGTGCACGACAGACACAGCTCAGTGCACGGCAGACACAGTAGGCAGCTCAGCTCAGTGCACGGCAGACACAGCTCAGTGCACGGCAGACACGGTAGGCAGCTCATGCTGCTGTCAGTCGACCATTGATTGTATGGACCCATTCCCCTGCCTCCCTCACACACACACACACACACACACACACACATACACTCACTTGCATGCGCATGTGCTTGCAGGTTTGCTTGGCGAGTAGGCCCCCTAGTTTACCACGGAGAGCTCATGCTGTCTATACAAAACCATTTTTCACACATAAACACATGCAGGTTTGCTTGACGAGTGGGACCCCTAGTCTACCACATAGAGTTCTCTTACGCTGTCTATTGAAAAGCCATGCTTACACACAATACATAATGCGCACAGGATTGATTGGCGAGTGGCCCCCCTAATCTACCACGGAGAGCTCTATCACGTTATCTATTAAAAAGTCATGCTTACACACAATACATATTGTGCACAGGATTAATTGGCGAGTGGCCCCCCTAATCTACCACGGAGAGCTCTATCACGTTATCTATTAAAAAGCCATGCTTGACATATAAATCACACAGGTTTGCTTGGCGAGTGGGACCCTTAGTTTACCACGGAGAGCTCTCTAATGTTGCCACCTCCACCACCTCAAAACAAGCACCCCTCCCCTCCACCACCACAAACCAAAGCAGCTTTGCCGCTGCAGCTGCCTCTGCCTTTGCGGGCGCCCTTGAGAGTTTCAACAGCAGCGGTGGTAAACAGCCCAAGCAGCAACCTGGTAGGGTGTGTCTTGGTATGGACGATGAGAGGTTGCAGCTCTGATTGGCCTCAGATCATAACTACGTCAACTGGAGTGTTGGTAGCAGCAATCTGGCTGGCCTCGTAATGTTCTGGAGTAGGGTCAACAGGAGCTGTTTTCACTGAACTAGATATATCAGAATCGCTTTCATAAATTCTTTGCAGGGGAGCTTCAAAAGTTTGAACCCTATATCATATGTCATATGTTGGAACACAATCCTGGGCAAACCAGAAGCCTTGACTGGCATTTCAATCATGCCTGACGTTAGTCAGGTCACTCCTTGACCTGCTTGTATCAAGAAGTTGTTTAGATATGCACATGTCACAGCTGAGGGTGGGTCATGCACATGTCATAGCTAAGGGTGGGTCATGACCTCGCCTCTGCTTAGATATGCACATGTCATAGCTGAAGGTGGATCATGAACATGTCATACCTAAGGGTGGGTCATGACCTCGCCTCTGTTTAGATATGCACATGTCATAGCTGAGGGTGGATCATGCACATGTGATAGCTGAGGGTGGGTCATGACCTCGCCTCTGTTTAGATATGCACATGTCAAAGCTGCTCACTCGCATTGCCGCATGCGCAGGGGAAGGTATCCTTCGGGGGGTGGGTGTTCTGCCACTCATAGCTGACGCCTCTGCTGCTGATTTGCCTGGGGGAGGAGTGGAGGGGGAGGGGGGTGTCGTGGTGGGCGCGATGGACGAAGTGGAGGAGCTGCACTCCATGGTATGTGCATGCCCCTTTTTTTGCACACGTGCGCGCATGTGTGTTTGTGTGTGTGTGTGACACATACTATGTGTGTTTTCAAATTCTGTCTCCATGTCTGCTTATGATCTTGTTGATTCTTGGTCGTCCCCAGGAGGCGTAAATTGTTTTTTCTAGTGACAGTCATGTGCATTATTTGGGCCTCCGGCCCAAAATGCCCCCCCCCCCCTTAACCCCCCTTCCTGACCCCCCACACTAATAAAAAGGGTGTCAATCTGCTCAGAATTTAAGCAGCTATCTGCCTGCACACTTCTCATGCCAAGTAATGCAATACCTGACGAGCTACATGGCAAAAACTGGTTTGCGCACGCTCTTGCACTGACCACTTGTTCAGTGCACAAATCCAGCCAATACCTATGCCAAAGCATTTTTATGCTTCAGTCATGCAACTTATGCATAATGCAACGCGTAAACTGCAAGTTTGGAATCGATTGCTGGTAATTTGCCTGAACACACCCCCGCGGCCTACTTGGGGACATTCCATGCATTTCTATGACCAGGCACCCAGACCCCCCCCTTTAATCAAATCACCCAACAA
>Ga0307942_1003198_pt1 | contig 13254 bp, 16 predicted proteins | sample OrgLakmetagen175_FD_201846 | JGI IMG/M metagenome (GOLD analysis project Ga0307942, IMG submission 201846) | Saline water microbial communities from Organic Lake, Antarctica - #175 | ecosystem: Environmental > Aquatic > Non-marine Saline and Alkaline > Saline | place: Antarctica: Organic Lake...
CCACACACACACACACACACATACACGCCACACGCTCTCACACATGCATGAACAGAAGCCAGCCCACGTGTGAGCATGGACACACACACACACACAACAAAGTCACAACAATAACTATAAGGCATGACACCGCGGGAAACGCACATACATGCACACACAAGCGCCCACACTCACCCCCATCCACACACCCACACCCACACCCACACCCACACCCACACGACAGACACACACACCTCTTGGTGCGCTCCCTAGATACAGAGCGTGAGGGTGAGCGGTGCCGCCTCGCCTGTGTGTGTGTGTGTATGTGTGCAGGCGTGCATGTGTGTGAGTGTGTGCGTGCGCGTTTGTTCGTGTCTGTGTAAGTGTGTGTGCATGTGTGTTTGTGCGTGTTTGCTTGTGTGTGCTTGTGTGTGCATGTGCAGGTGTGCGCATGTAGAAAAATAAATAGTGCAAAAGTCATATTGTCATAAACTTCATGTCGTCGTGCACAAAACTGCAGGGCACAAGCGGTGCTGTGAGTGTTTCTTTTCTTACCACGTGGCTATGCCCAACTAGGAGCGAGCCGTGCACACCTTATGACATATGACTGTAAGTGTATGTGTGGCCAGGACTGCATAATTACATTGTGCACAACCGTGTGTGTGCGTGCGTGCGTGTGTGTGTGTGTGTTCAGAATCGTGTCCGTTCACCAACTACATTCGAATGATTTTCTGCCAGGATTACTGTTCCTACATACAGCATGTCGCTGACTCTGGCCAGCCAGCCCAACTCAAAAGCCCAACTTAAAAGCCACAACTGCACAGTGCATAATAACCTCATAAACTAAACTTCAATACATACCGAGGATGCCAACACTGCAACAAGGCACCCAAACAACTCAGATCAAATGAGGTCGCCTCACCCATTGCCGCACGCACACACACGTTGATGAGGAGCGAAAAGGAAGTATTGAAAAGTGAGCAAAAGGACAATCCCGGAAGCGTCCTTGAAGCAAAACGCGGCGATTTTGCCTCTTGATATTTCCCAGCCCCTCAACAGGACTCAACCCCGCGACCTCCCTGGCCGCGTATCCTTGGCTTCCCTTTTTGTTGAGGTACATATCGGAGGTCTTACACACCCTTGCAAGCCGACGCGTTTGCTTGCCAAGGGTGTGTAAGACCTCCGATATGTACCTCAACAGATGCAGCCACTGTTGCACACACGTTACGTAACTGTGGCGAGGTGCAGTCAGTGAATACTTGGGTAATTGCCGAGGACGGCTCAGCCAGGTGGGGGGGAGTGTTACGTGGTAACTCCTACCTTGAAGTGGTACAGAGAAGTACTGAAGTGCGAGGTCACACTGCTGAATTTCTGACACAGTGACTGGAGTCACAGGGGTAAGTTCAATTTTTTGCAACATCACCATCCTTAGACGTTAACCTGTTATTCACAGGGATGTGTCATACGGCGTATTCGTATAATACGCTGTATCGTATTTAACGCGTATTTTACCGTATTGAACAAATCGGGCCGTATTACAATAGCAAAATTTGCCGATTTTTGCCGAAATCGACCTTTTTAGGCAATTTCCCAGAGGGGGTCAACGGAGCAAATGTCCAAATATGTGCCCTTTTTGCACTCGGAGCCAGCCATTCACTGCCCCTTTATCCGATCGGTACCATTTTTGCTTTAAATTGAAGCTGGCATTATGAGTTACACGAGGATGTGCTTGAATTCATGTGGGTCGCTCTGTGTACAAATTGGCAGAGCTGAAAGCCCACAGTGACCACCGAAACCCTAAGAAGGTGGCTTTGCTTGGGAAAACAGCATATGTTGGCCTAAATCCCCAACTAGTTGACCGTTTCACTCCATTTCTTTTGTAATGACGTTTATTTATTATAAGGACTCTATATAACCAAAAACCACGTGATTTGGTTATGTGGGTGGCCTGCTATGGAGATTTAATGGTGAAAATTAGGGTTCACGCCGCAGGCAAACAGACATTTTTGCCCCAGCTGGCAACATTCATGCTCAGGTGCTATCAGCTACCTCTGGGTTCTGGGCTTGATTGTTACCAGCTGGGGCGCCCATACTCAATTCACATTTCAAAAGTACCCCCATTAGGAGCCTTCGTTGACCCTCTCTGGCAATTTCCGCCCCCTCTTTCGGCGAGCCTCCAATGCTTTATATGACATATTGGAACATAATTCAAAACGGTAGGGTGATTTTGGGGCGAATCGGGTCCATTTTGGGTAAAAAAATCGGCACTCCCAAATTTGCTTTAAAATACGATTGTATTATAGGCGTATTTCGTATTTAACACGTATTGAACGTCTCAAAGACCGTGTGACACACATCCCTGGTTATTCATATCCAGATATCCAGTAGAAGCGGCAAGCACGCTGCCCAAACTGCGTAAGAACATGCCTGGATGCAACGCAGAAGCAAACAAAAGTAAGCAATCAGGAGCAGGCCTCACTTCTGTCGTCACACGCACATGTGAACACAAAACAAATTGAAGAAAAGTGGCCAAAAGAGCAAGTCACACCCGCTGTCTTACTCAGGCCTGGATGCAAATAAACGCCAGAAGTGAAAGAAGTAGGGAGCATCACCTCACCTGTTGTCGCATGCACACGCTGATGAGGAGCACATAAATGAAGTGAAAACGAATAAAAGTGATCGTACCTGTAAAGATGATCAAAAATTCAGACCCTAGCTCGAACCCTCAAGTCCATGCTTAGTGCAAAACCCGGGCAGAAGGGAACCGGAGTCCTTTGGACGAGGGTTCCAAAAGGGAGGCGTGTCGCTCACCTGCTGTCGCATTCGATCCCTCAGTCCTGGGCTCCGGCTTCGGCTGCTACGACGACTGCGACGAGTGCGGCTTCGGCTCCGGCTCCGGCTGCGTGTGCATGCATGCGTGTGTTTGTGTGTGTGCATGCATGTGTGTGACTGTGCAAATTACTGTACGTGTGTGTATGTAGGTGTGTGTGTATTACTGTGTGTGTGTGCTTGAATGCATGACTGTGTGAACGCTTACACGCTTGCAGATTTGCGTTTGGCGCATTGCCCTCCCCTGACAGTGTGTATTTGCACGCGCACATCCCTACCAACTCATATTTATTACTGCTGGCTAGTTGGTGGGTATCAATAAACGCAGCCGAACCAACCCATACCCCTTGACCAATGATTGGGTGCACATCAAAGCGCTCATTCAGGCCATTCCCTCACCCACACCCACACCCTTTTGTGCACCTAAATAACCACACTCACACCCACACCCACACCCACACCCACACCCTTTCGTCCACCCAAATAACCACACACCTTGACCGCCTGCGCCTGCCCTCCTCTCGGCCCTCTCTCCTACTGCTTCCCCGCTCTTTGTCCCTGCACCACCACATGTGTGAGAAGAGCAGTGTCACAGAGCATCATTTCAATATATTATGCAAAAACCTTGTGAGGAACATTCATAATTAGTAAATATATTGTGGTGCAACTATCCGAAGGTTTGGCCAATTAAAGATGTTAATACATACCCATGCGTGCTATAATGCATTTATATGTGTCTAGTCATGATACCACATTAGCAAAAGTTGATTGAAGTAAAGCTCTGAGTTGCGAGGCTTGTGGGTGCCTGTCGCTTTTTCTGCCGATATCGGGAGATTGCAGCATCAACCCACTCAAATATCAACTGCACACACACACAAACAAACACACACACACACACAAACACACACGCATGCACACACATACACACACAAGCACACAATCACACACACATGCAAGCACACACACATACACACACGCACACACACACACGCAAGCGCACACACACTTACACACAAGCACACACACACACAAACATACATGCTATCACACAAGTGAACACATACACGCAAACACACACATATATACACACAAGCACAAAACCATGCATACACACACAAATACACCCGCACACACATATAGACACACACACTTGCGCACGCACACACACAAACTCACACACACAAGCACACATATGCACGCACGCGCACACACACACTCACACACACACCACACACTCTCTCATACATGCACACGCACGCACGCACCACACGCACGCACACAAGGCGCAAGCCATGCGCAAGCACAGGTTCTCCATTCTCCTCCTCTTTTCTTTTGTTACTTTGGGTAGTCCTCGGAGTACTACTCTTGTAGTAAACAAGCCAGGTGATTAGGCCTATTCTCATTGTTTACCAGGGAACCAGCAACCCACAGAATGCTGTGCATCTGTGCAACTGAAAGAAAAGGTGGATAGGGCCTCGGTTAAAGTGCAGTTGAAGTGCGGTTGCAATTAACCGCTCCTCGGTTAAAAAAAAATCCAACTGAAAAACTGCGGTTGATCGGTAAAATTTCAACCGCACTTCAACCGAGGCCTGAGTTGTCTGACGTAACACAAACTAGTTCAAATTTCTCCTTTGACTATTGAAGGAATGGTCAGCATGCATAAAGCAAAGCAATTTTGGACAAGCCTTCACGCTTTTCAAATCTTATGAGCGTCAAAGAGCACATCCAAGACACCTGTGTGGATCTCTGCTCTTTTCATGATGCCTATCCAGAAAGCAAAAGCAGCAAGCCTGCACCAGCCTCTGCCCTTCGACTTTACTGTTTCTGGGCAGGGTGTGCAGCTTCTGTGCTGCACACCTGTACGAGTCTCTGCATTTTTCAGAGCTACGTGTGTCTCAAAGGAACATTATAAACAAACCTGTACGGGTCTCTGCATTTTTTAGAGCTACGTGTGTCTTAAAGGAACAACTTAAACACACCTGTACGAGTCTCTGCTCTTTTCATGATCCCTGTCTCTTCCTGAGGGCTGCAAGTCCTCCTCTGCCTTAACCTCCCGTTTCACCGGGGCCTGTGTAAGCAAAACATAAAACTTATTATAATGTATAAAACTCAGTGTGTGGGCAATCAGGCAATCATTAACTTGCTTGCATCCTCTACCTTTATTCACTCATAGTCACACACACAAACTCACACACAAACACACACACTTACACACATACACACACATCAACCTGTGCAAACGAGATCACACACACCACACACACACACACTTACACACTCAGAAACACACATCAACCAGAGCGAACGAGATCAATAACTCCACACACACACACACACACACCTCCCGTGCATTGGCCAAGTCCCAACGTGAGGGGCGACCGCTCGACAAGGGTGCGTTGCCTCGGGGGGCCTCTGCGCGCTCCCGCGCTGCTGCTGTTGCTGCTGCTGCCTCTGCTGCTGCGGCGGCTCGCTCCTTGTCCAAGCGCTCCTGGAATCGTTGAGTGAATATTTGTGTGTGCGCACGTGTGTATGTGTATGTGTATGTGTGTGTGCATGTGCACGTGTATGTGTATGTGTGTGAACGTGTATGTGCATATGTGTGTGCACGTGTATGTGTATAAGTGTGTGTGTGCACGTGTATATGTACATATATGTGTGTATGTATGCACGTGGATGAATATACATGCGAGTGTTGTTCTGTCCATTAGAGTAGGTGCAAAGGAGTACACAGATCAGCATTTGTGTGGTGCTGCAGCCGTCTTTTTTGCTGCAACATCTCGCTCCTTTATTAGGCGCCCCTGCAGTTTAAGAGCACATGCGTATATAGACGGTCACAACCGTGTATATATAATACCGTATTGTGCCTGGGCTGTTTAGCGAATAAATTAATGATTTATTTTTGATGACCCAAGCAATTAGCCAGGCCGGAAAAATAAAAAATGGGACCTCGCAAAACATCGACCTTCCAGCGGGTACGACTCTTGGCTCTGCAAAAGACCCCCATCGATTTCAGGGGCAACCATCATCATTATGGCCGATTTGCACCCCTGAGAAGCGGACGTGGTTCCACCTTGGGAGCTTCAGAGGCTGACATTGCCCTGAGCAAGTTTGCAAGCACCTGCTGCTGCATCTTCCTGCCCCATTTGGAGTTTGGACAAACCCATGCTCAGCCTCCTATGGGGATCAAGCTTCTCCAGGAGAGAAGCTTGAGGGCAGGGGTGCTGCTGTCTCAAGAGCAAACTCCTGGAGCACGGTGTGCTTGCCATCCTCCAGCAGCAGCACAACCAGCAAAAGCAGAAGCTTCCAGAGGCACCCAGAAGAAGGGAGGAAAGCCCAGTAACACCCCAAAATAATTCCCCAACTATTGATCACCTCGCAAAAGATAATTGCTCGCAAATAATTATTCTTATTATTTGGGCACCTCACAAAAATTATGCCTTGCAATACTAAAAGCACAGTACAGTACATACAATTCTAGCCAACCCTACATGTGAGTGTGGCCTTACCTTTTTTCATGTGCTCCTTTCAACTTCAAAGCGGTTTTGTTTTGTGCATGTGCATGTCTGCAAGCCTAGGTTGCATTGCTGCTGCTGAGGATCACTGACACATACACAGGCACACGCACGCACACACTCCAAACACCTAGAGGCTCAGCTCAGCTATGTATCTTGTGTCCACCTCTGCCTTCTTCTATTCCAAACAGACATAAAACATAAACACACCTTAAGGTCTTGTTCTGCTAAGCGTCTGGCCTCCATCTCTGCCTTCTTCTCCTCCAACAAGACCCTAGGTAATCCACTGTCTGAAGGGTCCTCTTGGGCGCTAGCCACCATACTCCAAAGCTCCTGTTTATGTGCGTATGTGTACGTGTGGTGTGTGTATGTGTGCGCGCATAAAGCTGCGGGCACATGTGTACGTGCTTGCGTAATGCGGCAAAACACTTGAAGCACATCTGCAAGGTTAGGCAAGTTATTGCAAGTTGTTGAAACTTCTCTCACACACGCATATGTGGATTACACACGCACTTTGCACATACGCACACACATGTGAACTGCGTTGTGCGTGCACATCTACACGCCAAATAGGAAATGCAACATGTGTTCTACACGCAAATGTGTACTAGATACGACTATTTTAGGCCGTCTGGGTCCAAAATCAGATAGTGTGTGATCTCTGTTTTCACATTCGTACATGCGAGCATGAGTCAGCAACACAAGCACCCACCTTCATGAACAGGCTGATGACCTCCTCACACATGCACATGCAAGAAAGGGTCAGATTGCAAGCACCCACCTTCATGGACAGGCTGGTGACCTCCTCACACATGCACATGCGAGCAACAGTCAGCGTTGTAAGCACCCACCTTCATGAACAGGCTGGTGTTCTTTTCCAGGAACGGGGTCAGGTTGACGTGCATCGTCTTCGGGTCGATGGGCTGTGGAGAACATAGCAGCATTGTGTTGGAGACGACCCTATCTTAGTGCGGAAAAGAGTGAGGGAGAGAGAGAGCTAGCAGACAGGCAGCGGAAGCTCTTGAGCAGGCTCTTGACAAATAGCGAGTGCAATCGGAAAAACTTTACTGTACTCTTCCTGGAAAAGAGGTGCTGTGCCCACGAGCAATGTATGCAAGCATCACAATGCTTAATGTCACAGGCAAAGTCACTGTATACACACACGCACGCACGCACACCCACACATACACACACGTGCGCAAGCACGCACACGCGCACACACCTCGTTGGCTTCAAGCAGGTTGAAGACCATGCCGATGAGAACCTCCTCCTCAATCCCCAGCAGCTGAGTGATGCGCTTAGCGATCCATTCCTTGATGACAGCCCAGCCCGGCTTGGTGCGCAGGTACTTGATGTTCACCTTTAGGAGGCATGGGTGTATGTGCATGCATTGGGGGAGGCTGCAGGGTGGGCAAAACGTGGTTAGCTGAGCATCTATGTTTCACGTTTGTGTGCGTGTGTGTGCGCGTGCGTGTGCGTGTGTGTATGTACGTGTGTGTGTTTTGCTAGGTGTCGCACGACAGGCATGGTGCCTAACAAGCACGATTTTTGTGCATGTGTGTGTGCATGTTTGTGTCTATGTGCATACGTGTGTATTGCGTGTTGTGTGTGTATGTGTGTGAAAGAGAGAGAGATATGAGAGAGAGAGAGAGAGAGAGAGAGAGAGAGAGAGAGAGAGAGAGCATGCGCAAGCGCTTGTGGTGCGCACGTGTGCGTGTGTCCATGCGTGCATGCATCTGTTTAATGTGTGTATGAGTGTTTGTGTGTATGAGTGTTTGTGTGTGTGTGTGTGTGAGAGTGTGCAACTGTCCCACCTTGGCGTCCAGCTCCTTAGGGAATTTCATCGCTGCCATGGCCTGCATGTGTGTATATTGATGTTTGCTTATGGATTTCCATGCTCGCATTCATGTGTGTTTGTGCCAGTACATGTGCCCCCCCCCCCTTTTCCCCTTGCCTTTCTCTCTTTGTTGATGTAGCGCACATCCTGCTCTGCACTCACACCCCTGCATATGAGAGGGAATGAAGCATCATGGTGAGCAGTGCCGGGTGGCATGGGTGATCAATCCTTTAGGCAAGCAAATGGGGCAAAGTCTCACACCTGAATCCTCCCACTCCACTCATGTGGTAAGCTTAAACCCTTTTACCTAGGACACGGAGTTGATAAATGAAAAAGAACGGACCACAGTTTAAAATCCAACCACCTAATCTCCGCAGATTTTTCCTTTGCTGATGTAGAACAGAGTTGCGTTCAAGGAATTAGAAAATGCAGCTGAGCGGCGGGTTCAAGCCGCTTGCCCACTCCTCACCAGCTCATCCCAACAAATCTCCAACACACCGTAGTCTTCCATTCAGCAAGGCACAGGCACTACCCCTGCGCAGCAAAAGGCATCAACTGCTGAACAGGTAAGGAAACTTGCTATCTCAGATTCACCTGCTGAGTTGAGAATTTGAGCCCCCCTGCCCCTTCCTCTTCTCTGCTTCAGGTCCAGCACTTGCAGCAGCAGCAGCAGCAGCAGCAGCAGTAACGTTGGTGTCAGTGAGGCACCAAGCACATCTTCGGGTGGGGGATCAGACGACAGCGGGGCCAGCAACAATGGCAGGGGCCGGGGCGGGGGAGATGGAGCGGGAGGAGGAGGAGGAGACGGGGCAGGCAAGGGAGATAATGAGCAGCCGGAGGGAGGCAAGTCCGGCATTTTGAAGGGCTGGGAGGAGCGAGTGGCATACGACCCCGAGTTGCCGGTCAAGGTTGCCATGGAGCAGGTATTGAATGGAGTGAGGGTGCAGACGTAGGGCAGCGTGTGTAGCACTGAATAAGTAAATGTCATTGAGATTCAGCTTAGCGCTTGAGCAAAGGTGAAACGTGCACGTGTACATGTGACGAGGGTTGCGCAGTTGCGGCAACAACCCTAGCACGTTCTGGCGAGGAGTACAAAGAAGTGGTGTGGAAACCTGTGGCTTTACTGTAAACAAGACTATGTCTAATTGCCGTTCAGATCCTCGGTTTTGGAGTTTCGGAGATGTTTGTACCAAAACCTGCACATCACGAATATTTTGCACCTACTGGCAAACAAACAAACTTGCAAATGTACATACTTGCGTGGAGCCAACGGCACATCAATCCCAAGCACTTCCTGGGCTTGATAAGATGCATTTTATCTGTAACCCCTGCTAACGCATATGTAGGGTTGGCCAGAACCGTACATATACGGTGTATATACGTAATTTTTGGCAAAAACATCACCAAATGTACGGTCATATATAATGTATAATATGTAAATATGGTTCTAGCCAACCCTACGCATGTGGTGACAACTGTTCCTGCTTGTGCATGGCGCCACATCAACTCGTGTTTCCTCAGCCTGCACGCCTCTCCTTCGCCTGTCAGTAGAAGGACAAGCGGCGGTCGAACTCTCGTGATAAACTCACTCAGGTGCTCAGATGGGTTATATTGCCCTGGCAGGCACTGGATCTCTGGTCTTGCACTAATAAGTAAGGGCAATAGAATACAATTGATCCACAGCGCTTGCTCTCCTCTTGTTCTCGCACACCTGTGTTCTGCCTGACAGAGGGCTTGCCGATCTGCTACTTAAGGTTGGCCAGATCCAGACATACCTGTAGAGAATTTTGTAGTACAATTTTCAATGGGTTATAGTTATATTATAATAAATATTATTATTATTATTATATTTGTCATTTACGTCTGTGTTCCCTTAATCCACGTCTGGAGTAGTGGTCGTGCCCATGCGCCCTCCCCCGTTCCTGGCCAAACAGTGTTAACAAGCTTAAATCAGCCTCATCTCCCCAACCACTTCATCATTTTGGGACCTGGAAGTTGTGTCGGATAGCCAACATTTCTTCTCTGCAAAAAAAGCAGGCAAAATCACCCAGTGGCTCGCAATCTGGAATTTTGGTATGTCGGTATAAAAACAGATATCCTTGCTCACACATTGCACCAGTCCACGCCCTTGAATTTATAAGCCTTGATCATTCATACCGCAACTCTGGGGACAGAAACCAGGCTGAAACTTGCAGCAGGTGTGGAGCGACGGAAATTTGTCTATTCTCCCTGTGTCCCTTGTGTGAATGCCTCCCACTTGCAGGCATGCCCAGTGCCCCTGCCCCAAATTTTACATCGCAGCATTGCTATTGTATATTTGCGATGCCTGGATCCTGAAGCAGAGGTTGATTGGTGCAAGTTCAGAAATGCACCTTTTCCCTGCAAGAATGGGTGCAAAGTAGGCACCGGGCCCCACACTACACCTCAGAATGCCAGATTTCCGGCAAAGCTTAACGGTTCAGTAAAAAGTAAAAAGAAAGTCTGTTGCATGTAGATGGGCAGAAGGGGCTTTTAGATTGGATGGAGCTTATTCACACTGTTTGGGGTGGCTTTTGGCATGGGACAACCTAATGCCACCGCATGCGAACAAAATTATAACTTTGATGTGCATGCGTGTATACATGCAGTTCTGGCCACCCCCTGCCTATTTCTTTTGTTAAGCTGCCGCTGTGGGCTTGGTGGCTCCAGCTCCTCTAAAGAACAACCTTACCATAATATCTGTAGCCCTTTTCTCACTTTTCCTCGATTGCTGTGCGGCTTCCTTTTCAATAATACTCATTGCGGTCAACCAAGAAGTCCTGCATCCTTTGTTTTGCTGCTTGCCTCAATTACTGTGCAGTTCCTTTTCAAGCAGCACTCATTTTATCCACTATTGAATCCTGCGGCTTTGTTAAGTGGCACTCATTTACAATCACTGCAAATTCCTGCTTTGCTCTACTCCAATTGCTCCTGGGGGTGTATTGGCCTCTGCCACCCACCCAGCCACTTTACCCACACTGAACACACCCCTTACTGTTTGCCCTGTGGGGTGCTGTGGGGCTTCCCTTATTGTTCGCCCTGTGGGGTGCTGTGGGGCTTCCCTTTTTGTTCACCCTGTGGGGTGCTGTGGGGCTTCCTGCATCCTTGGGCAGTGCAAGAAGGAACCTGGGACCAACGACCTAGTTCTTCTGATGTATGCTGATTGTATTTCACCTGCTGTGCCTGCATTGCTGTTAGGGTTTGTAGAACGGTTAATGATATCCATGTGTACGCAGGGCATGACGATATTAATTAACGATGTTCATGTGTACGCAGGGCATAATGATATTAATGATATTCATGTGTACGCAGGGCATAACGTCTTGACTGTCTTGTTTTCTATCTCTCTTTGCTCTGCAGCTTATTGGCGTGGGCTTCTCCGTTGTGGGCGACATGTCTTCGCGGCCAAACTGGGGCCTGAACGAGCTGGACTTTGTGTTTTCAACCTTAGTGGTAAGGGAGGGCCGTGCTTTACGTGTACGTGTGTGCGTGTGTGTGTGTGTGTGTGTTTTCAAGGTTGCTAAAGCTGAACCTAGATTGGCGCTGATATTGCATCTACAGAAAGGAAGGCTTCAGGTAATGGAGCTGGGTTGGGGAGGAGAAGTTGGTGTTTAGTGACGCTCATTGTGTGTTTTGTGATGCTTGTTGAGTTTTGTGATGCCATAGACTAAAGGAAAACGCTTGTCGTCCTCAGCAAATAAGAGTGAGCCTGCAGTGCCTTCTCAGGAATGAATTTGCTTCTTAGCTGTCGATTCTTGAGGCTATTGTGTGTTGTCTAAACAATCCTGAGGCGCTTTACTGCGTAATGAGTTGGCCAGAACCCCATGTAGCGGAGGAGTATGTCTGTAATTGTCAACCTCACTTCTTCAACAAATTGCCGTGCGCTTCAGCAGCAGAACTCCGTCAGCTGCCCCCTCCCCTCCCATCTTAATTGTTGTTGTCAGCACCTCACTCTTTGTGTGTCTGCTGCCTCGTTGCCTCTGCAGGTGGGCTCCATCCTGAACTTCAGCATCATATATTTATTTGTATTTATCCATTCGTTGCCTCTGCAGGTGGGCTCCATCCTGAACTTCAGCATTATGTATTTATTTGTATTTATTTATTCGTTGCCTCTGCAGGTGGGCTCCATCCTGAACTTCAGCATCATGTACCTATGTGAGTGTGTGTGTGTGTGCATTCGTTCTTTGTGTCTAAAAATGGGTCACTTATTTGAGGCAACACGTTCCTTTCTATTGATAACATTTAAATGAACGCACTCGTGCAATAGTGTGGTTTGTGCTGACGATGATTTGCTTCTGCATGTTTTGTATTTTTGCTTTGGTTTGGGTAATGTGCACCCATGACTAGGCACTTGTGCATTAGTGTGGCTGGTAGTGCGTGGTTAGTGCTTGGCAATGGTTTGCTTCTGCATGTTTTGTAATTTTGCATTGGTTGTGCACCCATGTCAATATGTCAATGCACTTGTGCATTAGCGTGGTTGGTAGTGTGTGGTTTGAGCTCGACAATGCTTTGCTTCAGCATGTTTTGTATTTCCGCAAGTGCAGTGAAGCGGTGATCCCAACGAGGTAAAATAAAGAGTAATCGAGTGGATAGCCTCACAGGGTAAAGGGTAAAGTTAGTAGCTAATTGCCAACATGCCTTATTTTGGTTTGGACGTAGGTATCATGCATCTGCTGCGGGCCTGTGTGTATATGTGAGTATTTGCACGAGTGTCAAACGATTGACACACCCTTGTGCGGATACAGTGGCGCCCACCGCAAGTACCGCTGCAGCAGGAGCAGCAGGAGGCAGCTTTCTTGCTCGTGCTCTGAGTGACAAGACACTGAAGAGCTGGGGGGCGCCAGGTGTGTGTATGTGTATGTGAATCGGAGTGTGTGTTTATATTTGTGTTTGTGTGTGTGTGTGTGCATGTGTGTATGAGTGCATGTATGTGTAAATTTATCCGTACTTGTGGCTGCAGTACCCTACAAAATGTAATGTTAAGTGGCCAAAACGTTTTTTCTTTAGTGGAGGGGGGGATCGATTATTTATACAAAATGTAATGTTAAGTGGCCAAAACGTTTTTTTCTTTAGTGGAGG
>Ga0307942_1003199_pt1 | contig 13253 bp, 10 predicted proteins | sample OrgLakmetagen175_FD_201846 | JGI IMG/M metagenome (GOLD analysis project Ga0307942, IMG submission 201846) | Saline water microbial communities from Organic Lake, Antarctica - #175 | ecosystem: Environmental > Aquatic > Non-marine Saline and Alkaline > Saline | place: Antarctica: Organic Lake...
CCCAGACCCACACCCGCAACCACACCCACACCCACACCCACACCACGCCCACACCCACACACCCGCAAACACCTGTTTCTGACGAGTTTTCAGCCTTGTTGGCCTCGTAGCTTGTCCTCAGTTCCTTCAAAAGCTGTGTAGCAAACACCTCATACCTGCAAACAATTAAAGGTAAGGGAGGTAGGGTTTGCAGACAATACTTAAATGCACCACCCAGATCCGTGAGATAAAATGCAGCATATTGACTTTGCTTGGTGCTCACGTCCAATAACAAGGCTTTTCAGGAGCCTGAAGTACAGGGTAGCATGTTTGCACAAACCTCTGATGAAGGAAAGCTGCGACCTCAAGTGCACCAGCTACATCGCTCTCCTTCTTTAAAGCGTTCGCCACCGCGGACGCCAGCTCACCCACAAACTACAGCAGTGTGAAAAGTGCAGTTTGTGTCTGCCAGTGTGTACATTGGATTTACATCTCTCACCGAGAAACTGTTTAGTGTGCATTAGTTGTCACACTGGTTTTGTTTGTGATCTCGGTGATAAGAGTATTGCATGTGTTTGATGTGCCAAAGAGAAGGGGGCCTGATGTGTTGCAGTCTCTTTAAACACTAATTTTGACGTTACAATTATTCCTGATGCATATATAAAGTAAATGAGGTACCACGCCATAATACACGTATATGACATGGTCAATTTGCATGACGGCATCTAACTCTCAAGTGCATCTTCACTACAGAGTTTTGGCTTAAATGCCCATCCAAACAAACAAGGTTTTTTTGAGCATGATGAGCAACATGCTGTGGTGTGTACACATGTGTGCGTATGTATGTGCGAGCACATGCTGTGGTGTGTACACATGTGTGCGTATGTATGTGTGAGCACATGCATGCATGCATGCATGCATGCAGACAAGTGAGGGTGTGCAGGGTGTTGACAATGTGCCTGCTTGTGTGTGTTTCTGCCTCTATCTTGCGACGTTATTTTTTGTGCTTGTGTTTGTATCTGGGAGTGTACTTTGTATGTCTGTGCATGTGTGTTTGAATCAATTAGTCTCGTAAGCATTAATATAAGGCTAATAATGATAATATTAGCAGTACCTACATATTTGCTGATGCATATGCTAGCATGGCAAAATAGGGGTTGCCGCAATTAGATAATGGGAGTTTGGTAAAAAATCAGGCAGAGTGTTGGACACCAGACTGATTGGTAATGCTTGCCAAGCTTGGCAGGCAATATTATTATTTAAGGGCATTAACTTTGCTTTAGAGCATAGGATTTGGGACAGAAAAAAGTTTCAGGGCAGTTAGTTACCCAGTCATTGAGTTTGGTAAAGGTTTGTTAGGCTTACAGGCCACTCACTATATCCCAGTCCCTGGATGAAATGCCCCTAAGACAAAGAAACGTACCATTGTCTGGTTCAGCTTTGCACACTCGGCCAGTAGTGCTTCCACACCACCGCTCCCACTCACAGCCCCACTGCCTGGAGCATGAGCTTTAACACCAGGAGCAGGGGTAGGCACCAGAAGTACACCAGGACCCTTTCCTCGCAGCTTGTTCAACACCTTGCTATTGTTCTTCAAACTAGGGTCAAAGCGACGCAGTTCGGTCCCACCTAGGAAATGTTTTAGTCAAGTGTGAATGTGCGTGCATCGCCTGACGCATCAGCTGTTTTGACAGGCTATACATGCATTACAAAGGACAGTTGTAGGTGCTGTCATCATCAGAAGTGCTGCTTGTATCATCTTCAGCACACTTTAGTAGCAATGCACTCTCAGTCGAGCAGACTGTGATGCCTACATGACAGCACCACACAAGCAAACACTGCACACACTCACTTGGCCTGCTTGGTGCCAAATTGAGCTGCCTGGCTGCAGACTGCGCTTCTAACTCAGTGCATCGGCGCTCCACTTCGGCTGTTGCAAGCTGTGCATTGCGTGCGTGCATGCATGTGCGCGTGTGTGTGTGCGTGTGTGTGTGTGTGTGTGTGTGTGTGTTAGTGTGCATGTGTGTGTGCGTGCATGTGTTTGAGCTGCCTGGCTGCAGACTGTGCTTCTAACTCAGTGCATCGGTGCTCCACTTCAGCTGTTGCAAGCTGTGCATTGCGTGCATGCACGTGCGTGTGTGTGTGTGTGTGTGTAAGTGTGCATGTGTGTGTGCGTGCATGTGTGTGAGCTGCCTGGCTGCAGACTGCGCTTCTAACTCAGTGCATTGGCGTTCCACTTCGGCTGTTGCAAGCTGTGCATTGCGTGCATGCATGTGCGCGTGTGTGTGTGTGTGTTAGTGTGCATGTGTGTGTGTGCGTGCATGTGTGTGAGGTGCCTGGCTGCAGACTGTGCTTCTAACTCAGTGCATCGGCGCTCCACTTCAGCTGTTGCAAGCTGTGCATTGCGTGCATGCACGTGCGTGTGTGTGTGTGTGTTAGTGTGCATGTGTGTGTGCGTGCATGTGTGTGAGCTGCCTGGCTGCAGACTGCGCTTCTAACTCAATGCATTGGCGTTCCACTTCGGCTGTTGCAAGCTGTACATTGTGTGCATGCACGTGTGTGTGTTAGTGTGCGTGCGTGTGTGCGTGCATGTGTGTGTCGTTGTACTATGAGGCAGCACAAGGCAATTAGAAGAAAATGAGCGCCAAGCCTTCCACTCCCATGCGTTGACGTGCCACTGGGACTTTGATCTTGTATTTTGCAATACAGGTACAATGGTGAATTAGAAATTATAGCAGCAAAAGAGCCGTCAGGGGAGTACTCTCTGACATAAAACAGGTAGGAGTTCTGCTAAATTGTATGAGACTTGCAAGTATGCTCGCCATAAATTAGGCATGGGCACGCATGAAACCTGTTGTGGAAAAGCTATCATCAACTGGCCCACAATAACACAATTGAGCGGCTTCTGCAATGAAAATAATCTGGTCAGACAGTTTCAGCAGCTTGCAGCTTTCTCTTGTTGCACTCAACTGCGAGGTCATGTTGGGTACTTGCGCAGCACACACCCTTTTGTGCCAATTGCGCTACTAGCTTGATTCGATACATCACGAGACACACCCCACCATGATGATACCAGGATCCAGCAGCATCGAGGCGCTAGAAACTCCAGGTGCAGCCCCCTTAAGCCCAAGTTCTGACCAGCATTTTGACTGCACAAGGTAGTCAAAGTCAATATCCCTGCCACCCTCAGGATTGGTGAACTGCGTGTTGCAAATGTTCAGTTGTTTGGGTTTGTGCCAGTGAGAGGTAGAGCAGGTAAACTGCATGTGGGCAGCTGGGTTGTTTTTGTTAAGACAGGTCAAATGCACTGGTTATTGCGATGCGCTACTGCTGTGTACATACCGGTGCAACACATGCATGCAGGAGATGGATTGTTCCTTCCATCAACAACTGGAACCAATACAACCAATGGACTAACGGTCAAAATGGGGATACAGTTATAAATTTGCAGGAGCACCCCTTTCCACACATGCAAGCAACTGCCCGAATGCAGGGGCTAAAATAAGAAAACAATGTACCTTTTCTATTGACAAGCTTATTATAAGTACGTCTATCTGGATCCAAAACACAGCTCGATTTGACTACCGAAATACAAAACCCGTGTGATCAACCTTGGGTGTCATAGGGTGCGCAGAGATGCTTTTGCACATGAGAGCACACAGCTCTGATAGGTGCCTATCCTCAATGCCTCTGTCAAAGAGGATGTCAATCAGTCTGACAAGCGTTTCCTGCTCTTCGATCTGGACATCTTCAATGATCTGCGTGCACAAGCAACAAGACAAGGAAATGCATGTGAGGAAAACTAGGCTAGGAAGGGCTTTCAACACCTCTGTCAATAGTCATTGAGCACAAATAAGAGAGGGTCACCAAGATGGATTTGCCTTTGATGGTGAACATCAAGACAATACTTCTCAGGCCGCGAGCACGTGAAGACAGATGCAGCTTTGTAACTGCACTATAAGAATTCAAGTTGCAAGGCTCAAAGAGAAGTGATATGCAAGATATTGCGTTGCGGACGCGTGAGCATTGAGGTCAAACTTGCATGTTAAGACAGCTTTGTAGCTTCACCCTAAGCATTGAGGTCAAACTTGCATGTTAAGACAGCTGTGTAGCTTCACCCTAAGCAATGAGGTCAAACTTGCATGATAAGACAGCTTTGTAGCTTCACCCTAAGCATTGAGGTCACTTGATATGTATGGTTAGAGGAGAAGTGATGATTAAACATACCGCAGATATGCAACCATATGTAATTTATGGGATGCATGTGACACAGACTTGTGAGTCTATAGGTTCCAAGCAGGTGCATCTCTCTTTTTTGGTGTGCACACCACACAACATTGCACCGCACCTCGTAGGTGAGGGACTGGAAGTTGAAGTTTTCAGAGGAGATATTGCTGAGGACAGTTTGAAAGACCATCTGCCGCTTCTCCTCCTTTGAGTAGTCGTCAGTGATGTAGCTCATCATGTGCAGCAAACTGCAGTGCGACATGAAAGGCCAGTATTTGTTCTGCTTTTGAAGCTTATAGCAGGGTTGCACGTTATGTTTTTCGGCCTGTGTACTTACTCTTTCTTGTGCCCAACAACGGTGCATTATAGAGGTTTGGATGTGCGTACACATGCAAATATGCATACGTGTGTGCACGATTGCAGGCGTGCATGTTTGCATGCGCATACAAACTCACACCAAAGAAAAGGCAAGCAGAGCTTCGAGGTAAAAGCCACAGCAGTTCACACTTGGTGAAACAAATACTAGTATTTGCAAGGGCGGTGATCGTCATGCGCAGCTATTTAGGACACATTTATACTGCATACCGTACCTGTCTCGTGAGCCACACCAGTCCAAAGCTGCAGCAATGCCCACCTGGGCATGCTGGCTCAGAGCCTCCAGTTGGTCAACAATGCCAACCCAGCGCACCTGTAAAAAGGCATATACATACTCCTTTCCCACACTGCCCAATCCATCACAGAAGAAATCTCCCCGGGTCACAAAGAGCATAGGCATAATGCATTTTGAGGTGAGGTCGATTTCTTACGATAAAAAACTGGCTTGATTTATTAACCAAATTTTGAGGGTAGAGCTCACATACCCAACCTTTCTTTTGAAGAACAGACAATTAAGCAACTTTCCCGCCGATGCCGTGCTCGGTACAAGGAACCGTAGCCAAATTATTCTTTGAAAGATAAACTTTGGCAAGGCTTGAACCCTCGCCTATGACCCACATGGTCCACACATGGTCCATTTACGGTTCATATACACTTTTGGGTGGTTGGTTACATATTAAGCTGTACAGCAAGGATCCAAACGTCTCTCTTTGGGCGTGGATGGCACCATCTGCAACACTCACAAAGCACAACTTATCAAAGGCTAGGGTCTAAATCTGAAATAGTAAAAGAGTTACTTCCAAGCCCCATATGCATTATGTTGACAACGTTGCTAAACTTGTCCATACCAGAGGTAGACTTGCTGTCCAAAAGCTACTACAAACAAAGACGATACACGTTTGCTTCTCTTACCATATCTGCATCTTGATCAATGCGATGCACGAGCCTCTGCAGCACTGCATCAGGACCAAGTTTTCTCTCATTGCCGTACACCACAACACCGCCAGGCAAGCTGGTGAGCTGCAAAAAACAAGACGGTGTGTCATGGGGTAACACAAAATTGGGGTAACACAGGAAGGGGTAACATAGAAATGAACTTGCTTGCATCCATGAGATGCAGATCAGGTGTGGCCATTAAGCAAGACATTGCCACACAGATATGGAATCCAGCAAGCAAAAGTCCTTGCAGATTACTTACACTCTTAATTAATTCTTGGATTTAATGCGCGATACCTTTCTTGCTGTAATTTAGTTTTACGTTATGGAAAAAGTCCCTGTAGGAGATCGACAACTTGCCTTTCCTACGACCGCGTCCACCGCCTTGTTCTTGGTGCAAGCCACAAGCGTCTGCAAATTGAAAAATTAGTCGACATCAAACAAACAGAATGAAAATAAGGTCGCAGAAGTAGAACTGATTACAGAAATTTTGAAGAGACCAGCGCAGTTCCATCAGTGCATTTGAGGCGGCATTTGAACACAGGGATGCCAACTTCACAATATGACTTCACATGATGGGGTTGCGATATGACGTGGGATGAATAAATCTTGTGCTAGTGCAAAGCAAATTGCTGTGTCATTTAGCTTGGGCTAAACAGGCATGCTGGCCCCATGACACAGTTGAGACTACGTTACCTTTGTGCCTGAAGGGACGCTCTTCTCAATGATAGTTTTTATGGCTGTGCTCTTTCCCGTTCCTGGACGCAGGAAAGCACGCGCAAGTAAGTTGTTCCTCCACATACATACAGACGGATCAACAAAGGTTTTGGATAGCAATTCTCTAGCTAGGGATTGTGCTGCACCTCTACCTATGTACTATTTTCTCAAGGTTAAATTTCAAGGAAGCACTTACACAAAAACAAAATAGCAACCACCCCTTTGCGTTTGTGCCGCAAAAAATGAAACTTAGGCCATAATTCCGGTGCTGTACATAACTACACCGCAAATTACAGTCCAAGGTAGAGTAGGCAAAAAGCACAGTCAATGCAAAAGAGAATGATCCAGTACTTGCTACAGTTTTGAGCGTGAAGTGGCCACATGGCTTTAAAGTACACCAAACGACATTTGTTTCCTAACCAAATGATACTGGACAGCACAGCTAGTATCCGCTAACACAGTGATATTGCTGCTGTCATGCTAAGTGTGTTAATCACTGGTGTCAAGCAAGAAACACAGTGCAACATTTGACTTTGGCTCTCCAGACAATCCACCACTGAGCTGATACCCAGCCTCAAGGGTCCTTTTAAGTCGAAAGTACGCCGTTAACTGCAAAACTTGTCTACCTTCATAATTACATCGAGAATGGAAAGTAATACAGTTTCGCTAGTTTTGGCAAATGCAAAAATCACCTGGCGGCCCGTGAATTGCTTGGAGCCCACCCTGCAGGCTATTGATGATTTCTGCGGCAGGGTCACCAGAACCAGAAGCGCCTCGTTGCTGTAAGCTTGTGCCTGAAGAAAGGTGCAGGTGAAAGGGGCGACGCCTGGGTTACTGCGCTAGTCTAAACATTCCTAGTGCTGAACATGAACAAAAAAGGTCTCCTTGCCATTCGACCTTGTTTTATTTTTAAATCCAGGTAGAAAGCTTCCAATTGGGCATCAAATCGAGGTCTTTTAGCGCAAGATTAGGTCAGCTTTGGAAGTAGGCAAGTGCAGCGAATGGTGATCCCTGAAGTAGGAGCAATCAAACACTTCAATGAGTGTACAGATGCTTGAAAAGACAAAATGTACTAGGCATCTACTCACTTGGTTTCTTCAGTCCTTCTGTGCGAGCAGTTTCCCCGGGGCTCGTGGTGGGGTTTGCAACCTGCCACAAAGATTCAATAGAAAAATCTCTCAAAAATAAAAGGAATTACAAATACAAAAGGATGAAGGAGGTGATGTATGCAATAAGTCAATGCACAGAATGCTGGATGAAGTATACATACCTAGAAGCATGCAAATGAAGGTAGCCAATTATTGGCAGCTAAAACAAGCCTATGCAGAACACGCAAATGTTGGCTTCAACTCTGTCTCCACGGCTGCGGTACACTCTTCAACAGTCCCCGCTGTTCAATAGTAAACGTTCAAGCGTACAGATTGGAAGCAATCGGATTTGCAGTTACCTGGCGCAACAGGTCCTTGACGGGTACGCTCATTGTATCGGACGTCAGACTGCAGCGCAGGTCCTGCGTTTTCTTGAAGTGGTCAATAGCTGCCTTGACATACTCAACTGGACGAAGACGCAAGGATCCCCCTGCCTCAAGAGAGGCAGGCCTGTGGTCAAGGGTAGAACCGTTGGAAACAAGTTAGCCAGAATGGTCAGAGGGTTGTGAAGGTCATTTATTTTTTCGCATTTGCTTGCGTTCTGGTGGCTAGCTTTTAAATTTGATTGTATCCGGTCTGAAGACAATTCAATTGGCAACCTATTAGAAATAGGATGTTTGTGAGGGAAGGAAGGGTTGGAACTTGCGCTCTAATTATTTATAGTTTTGTCAACACAAATTCAGCAGCCTTGTGAACCACTGCAGCCGTAGAAATTAGAGATATGTGCGTAAGCTTTGCCACGCTATAGCCATGCATAAGTGCACGGCCCACCGTACCTGTGAAATGCACTGTCGAACAAAACGAAACGGCACAGAGATGAATTTGAAAGCCTACACAGGTAGTGCATTCTATCAAAAGTTCCTTGAATGATAAACACCGACTTACTTCAAAGCAGGCTACTGGTTGCACCCGAGTTATGTTGTAACAGGCAAGGGATTGTGCTTCAGAAACGGACGACAAGCAGGAGAGGAAGCAAACTACAGCCCCAACGGGCTAGGGAAACTATGACTGGGTCGAGCTGCGAGTAGCTCCCCAAAAGGCAACGCTCATCTATCTATGTGCGGGTTCAAGGCCAGCAAAACGACATACATATACCCTAAAAGGCAAGCAGCAAAACAAAACCCTGCAAAGGCACAAAAGGGGCAGTTCAAGTTGTACAAAGAGCATCAGGGGGGCGGTTCAAGTTGTACAAAGAGGGGCAGTTCAATTTGTACAAAGAGCATCAGGGGGGCAGTTCAAGTTGTACAAAGAGCATCAGAGGGGCAGTTCAAGTTGTACAAAGAGCATCACACTGTTGCGCGACGACAAGAAGCTGAGTGCAAACTGCATAGCTACCAGTTGCTTTCTTCGTCCTTACTTGGAAGTGGGAAAACAGAGCGTCAACTCTCTCCTCCTCCACGATCCATCTGTGACAAGCACGATCTCACCATGGTGTTCAACCTGAAATAAGGAACAGGTATTATAATTAAGGACAGGCCAAAAAGGAAAGGCTAGAAAGGCAAATTTGACTCGTAGTATAGAAGCACTGAACATTCTTTTTAGTAATATCACCCCGCACGGGGCAATTAATTAACAAAATATTTCAAGCCCACAGAGTTTGGAATAGTTTTCTCGTTTTATCCCGGCTACTTGTAATTAATTCAAATTTGGTTTTGGGTTGTGTGCATTGACAGAGCCAAAAGTAAGAATCTGAAGGACGAGAGTGCCTATCAGGCACGCGCCAGGGGAGCTAGCCCAGCCACTCCATCGGCTACCTCTGTACTATTTAAGCAGAATTGGACAAACGTTTGATGCATGCATTCATTCTGTCAAAAGGTGAGGGCAACTTCTGGTCTGATGTGCACGGGGTTGGGCTGATAAACATGAGGTGCCTGTTGGAAGAGGCTGGGGTGCTGCACGTCAGAAGCATGCAGGAGGAGGCTGCTTAGAAGGCTGCAGCTGCTGGGGTTGGCAGGGGAAGAGGACTTCCATGATGCGAGGGCCCCTATTCAAAGGACCCTGATCCCCCCTAGCGTACTCTCTTAGCACTACCTCCCCCTCCCAGCTGAGCCTGCACCTGCAAGCTCAAGCTTTTCATGCTGCTTGATGTTATAAAGTGTCTTTCGTCCTGGATCTGAGCTCCCTTTTAAAACCACAAAACAGCGCAATGCAAGATCATTTGCCTTTAAACCCACATATTTTTTGTAACCTTGTGCAGGCAACCCACACTTTCCTTGCGGGGCACCCGCAATCATCAAAATCCCCCTAAACTTCCCAAGAACCCAAATGAATATTGTATGCTGAGTTCAACGTATGAGCACCTACCTCAACGATCCAGTGAGTCCACCATGTGTTATCCTTGTTCTTGCTGCGACGATCACCCCTAGGTAGGTCATCAAACTCCTTGCTGCGCTCGCAGCAAAGGTATCAAGGGAGAAGGGCATACTTCAATCAAAGCTGTTGTGTGTACATCTCACACAAGGGAGAAGAGCATACTTCAATCAAAGCTGTTGTGTGTACATCTCACACAAGGGAGAAGAACATACTTCAATCAAAGCTGTTGTGTGTACATCTCACACAAGGGAGAAGAGCATACTTCAATCAAAGCTGTTGTGTGTACATCTCACACAAGGGAGAAGAGCAAACTTCAATCAAAGCTGTTGTGTGTACATCTCACACAAGGGAGAAGAGCATACTTCAATCAAAGCTGTTGTGTGTACATCTCACACAAGGGAGAAGAGCATACTTCAATCAAAGCTGTTGTGTGTACATCTCGCACAAGGGAGAAGAGCATACTTCAATCAAAGCTGTTGTGTGTACATCTCACACAAGGGAGAAGAGCATACTTCAATCAAAGCTGTTGTGTGTACATCTCACACAAGGGAGAAGAGCATACTTCAATCAAAGCTGTTGTGTGTACATCTCACACAAGGGAGAAGAGCATACTTCAATCAAAGCTATTGTTTGTACATCTCACACAAGGGAGAAGAGCATACTTCAATCAAAGCTGTTATTTGTACATCTCACACAAGGGAGAAGAGCATACTTAAACCAAAGCTGTTGTGTGTACATCTCACACAAGGGAGCACGTCATTATTTTGACATGCATACAACCATGACCATCAATTATTGAGCCATGGCCTAATTTAGAGGCATGTGACATGAGTCATGCCGTATCTTTGCTGCCGCAATGCTGGAAATTGTGTGTTTGCAAGGGACTTTATGCCTAAAGCCACTAGATTCTTGGAAGTTGTGGATATTTCCTGTTCACTCAGGAAACACCCATTACAACAAACTCAACAGCTCTTCACCTCAGCTTGTTGAGGTTGCGTTGATCTGTCTCTGTTAGCTTCACTTCAGTTGCACCATTCAGGTTTGAATCCTCAGGTAGGACCTGTGTTCCGGAAAGTTATAAATTGCACACACTTACGAGCACTCTGCATTTTAAAAAACTTAAGACAATAAATTTGGCACGATGCCATGCCAACACCAAAACAAATGATGAACGAGTGAATGCTCGAGTTATACTACAATTGAAGGTAGATAGGAGTATGAGATCTTGTGGATCAATGACATTAGTAGACATACCCCCCATGCATAGCCTCTTCTTACCAATTCATTTAAACATGATAGTAAGTTGTTAAGAGTTGTGTTGGGGAGGTGATACATCCTCCTCCAGCGTCAGTATGAATAAAGTATGCCTTTGTGCTAGTGTCAGAAAGAGGTATACATTGTTGGCAGGATTGCTTAATGTTTAGCACAAAATCATTTTGAGCTTAAATTTTTTAGTCTGCAGATGTTATGCTTTTGCGCTTTAGTACATCAATTGCATCGTTGATGCAAAATGAACAACCTTATTTCTAATACCAATATGTCACTATGAACATGTTGCTATTTAAGAGAATTTTTCCATACTCATCACATTCTGAGAATACCTTAAAGCTGAACCACGCATCGGCATGCCCGGGCTCTGGTGTGGGGCCCTTGTGACCCTCATTAAGACACGTCTCAATTCTCCGCTGCAAATTAACAGGTTGTTTGTGATATAGATTGCCACGCGTTTTGTCATGTGAGCCGGCCAAGGCATTCAAGCATGCAAAGCTTATATCTACCAAGCACAAAGAGCGACATATTTTGAACAACCACCAAACACAAAGAGCGACATACCTTGAACTCAATCGCTTGGTGACATTGCATCTGCCACAAATACCTGTAAGCAAACAGGCAAAACAGCGTAGGGGGGGAAGGGCGCACGGAATCAGCATGTTGAGAGCTTTACACAAGAAAGACTTTTAAGTCTGCGCTGGGCCTCACTCGTCTGAATCGTTGAATTCGTTCCGGATCCTGGCCGCCTTCTCTGCCGTCCGGTCATCATCCACCCTGTGTTTGATGTGCATGTGTGTGTGTGTGTGTGTGTGTGTGTGTGTGTGTGTGTGTGTAATGTTCCAACACGCTGCGTACGCGCTTGTGTGTGTGATTGTGTACCTAGGTACCACAAACGCGTTTGCTTGCCATTGGGATGTAAGTCCTCTGATGTGTACGCCAACACTCATAAGGTACCCCCCGCCTTAACATTTTGCGACGCCTCCCACACAAAATCATGTGCTGTCTACAGAATGTCAGACCCTGATATTGAATGGGTAAAGTTTAAGCTGACATTTTAAAACACGTAGGTGAGACGCCGAAACTTGAACAGCGGAGCACTCAGCCCACCTCCTGCCAAATTTCATACAATTTGTCCTAATGCAAATGTAGAATGATGCCATTAGTGTGAAAGGCTGGAAAGTTGTGAGTTGCGCGCTGGCATATCCTAAATTATTATAGACCTAAAATGCTGGAGCAATTGCGGTGCCCAGTGCGGTTTGGCTTCCCAAAATATGAGCAAACATCTCCACGGCAACCGTAACTTCCACAGGATACATCAGCAAGCGTGTTCCTGACTTCGCAAATCAATCAACAAAGCTTGGAGCGGATCTGTCAGAAATAAGCAAATGAGACATTAATAGGGTTAGCTAGGCCGTACATGGGATTCCTGTATACGTACACATACGGCGTATAAATCGTACATACACATATACCGTATAAAACCGTAAACTGTACAGATACCTGAAAGTTGCTGTACAAAAAGCAAAATATAAGAGTGATGTATGTAATATTTTCTTATATGGATCTGGCCAACCCTGATAAAATTAATGCACAAACACAGTGAAGGATTGTGCCCTTCGGACGTCGATGCACACTTAAGAGTTCACGCTTATTGCCCGCCCTCCCACACGCACACATACATGTATGACACATGCAAGCACTTACAGGCACGCACTGGCACACTGGCATATGCAAACATGTCTATATATGAGCACACACGCATGCACGCACGCACGCACTTTTGCCTGCCCGTCCCCCGCCTGCACCCATGCATGCATGCAAGCAATGCACACAATCACTTACTCTCACCCATACTCGTGTAAACAAGCACGCTCACACAATTGCACAATTACAAGCACAAGCACATATGAACATAAACCTGCATTTACATGTAAATACACACACACACACGATGGCACAAACATGTAAACAAGCACGCTCGCATGCAACGGGCTTCAACTAACTATTGCTATAACACTTGCCTGCGGACGTCCTCTTCTGCCTTGCTAAGATCGTTGTAGACTAGCTTATGCAGAGGTGGGAAGCTGGGTAGAGGAGGAGGTGTGGCCTGCAAACATGCAAGTGTCAGCACGTGCATGTGTGCGGGTGAACGCAGGCGCATGGGGTAACAAGTGCAGGTGCGTGCGTGCGTGCGTGCGTGCGCGCGTGCGTGTGTGTGTGTGTGTGTGTGTGTGTGTGTGTGTGTGTGTGTGTGTGTGTGTGTGTGTGTGTGTGTGTGTGTGTGTG
>Ga0307942_1003201_pt1 | contig 13252 bp, 18 predicted proteins | sample OrgLakmetagen175_FD_201846 | JGI IMG/M metagenome (GOLD analysis project Ga0307942, IMG submission 201846) | Saline water microbial communities from Organic Lake, Antarctica - #175 | ecosystem: Environmental > Aquatic > Non-marine Saline and Alkaline > Saline | place: Antarctica: Organic Lake...
CCATCTGCAGATTCCATGATCCTCACATGTGCATATTGTAATGAATACTTCAGTATTTATGTTGCAATACGCAGGTCCTACATCATAAAGGTGTTGCCTGCCCCATCTGCACATTTCATACACCTCAAATGTGCATATTGTAATGAATACTTCAGTATTTATGTTGCAATACGCAGGTCCTACATCATAAAGGTGTTGCCTGCCCCATCTGCAAATCCCATGATCCTCACATGTGCATATCGTAATGAATACTTCAGTACCAATGTTGCCACACGTAGGTCCTACATCATACAGGTGTTGCCTGCCCACTCTGCACCATAAAAGTGCCCTACATCATACAGCAGGTCCTACATCATACAAACAGGTCCTACACCATACAGCAGGTCCTACATCATACAAACAGGTCCTACACCATACAGCAGGTCCTACACCATACAGCAGGTCCTACATCATACAGGTGTTGCCTGCCCACTCTGCAAAGAACTGCACTGACCTTGTTTGTGACTCCCTCTTGCTGCATCCCATCTCGGCATTCAACCATTACGCTTTCACTTGTGATATTTCAAGTGCACCAACATTGCTGCTGCCAAACGCAGATCGTTGCACCGGGACTCTTTTGTTTTGCATCCCATCTTGGCATTCAACCAATTTGCTTTCACTTGTGCTTTTTCAAGTACACCAACATTGCTGCTGCCAAACGCAGATCGTTGCACCGGGACTCTTTTTTTTGTGCATCCCATCTCGGCATTCAACCATTATGCTTTCACTTGTGCTTTTTCAAGTACACCAACAGCGCTGCTGCCAAACGCAGATCGTTGCACCAGGACTCTTTTGTTTTGCATCCCATCTCGGCATTCAACCAATTTGCTTCCACTTACTTAAAGTACCGTATGCCCACGGATCCACCGCCCCCCCTCAAAAAGAATTATTCCATGGTCAAAATGTGCAACCGCCCCCCTAAAAAAACACGTGTACAGTGTTGCACTGCAACCCCCCCCCCCCACGCTGGAACTCCCTGACGAGTGCAATGGATGCAGGCGGGGCTGGGGCTGGGGGTGCAGGGGCAAGGGCAGGGGCAGGGGCAGGGGCAGGGGCAGGGGCAGGGGCAGGCAGAGCTGGGGCTGGGGGTCCAGGGAGTTCTGGGGAGGCTTCCTGACCACACGTCGCTCGCACTGCTTAAAAACTATAGTTTCCACTACCGCCCTGCAACAGCCCTTTAGAAATAAAAATATATTAAACCTCCGCCCTGTCACCGCCCCCACCAAAAAACAATAATTAGCGGGCGGTGATATACTGTTCGTACGGTACACCATAAGTGTCATTGCCACACGCAGGTCTGTGCACCGGGTGTCTCCTTGAAACATGCATAAGTATTGTACAAACTATGTATGTGTACAAACTCCTCTATGTAAGTGTACAAACTACTCTATGTACGTGTATAAGCTATGCGCGTGTACAAACTATGTACGTGTACAAACTCCTCTATGTAAGTTTCCAAATTATAAATGTGTAAAAACTACTCTATGTATGTGCGTAAACTTTGCGCGTGTACAAACTATGTATGCGTGCTTGTGTGCAAACTTATCTGTGTGTGTGCAAAATATGTATGTCTACAATTACTCTATGTATGTGTACAAACTATGTATGTCTACAAAATACTCTATGTATGTGTACAAACTACTCACCGCACCTCTCCGAGTGTATCCTCGAGTTATGCGTAAGTAATGTACAAACAACTCATCGCACCTCTCCAAGTGCCTCCTTGAGTTATGCATAAGTAATGTACAAACTACCTCATCTCATCTCACCACTTCGAGTTACTATTTTGGGCGCTACGCTACACTCTTGCCTAGATCCTCACACTCTTGCCTAGATCCTCAAACTCTTGCCTAGATCCTCACACTCTTGCCTAGATCCTCACACTCTTGCCTACATCCTCACACTCTTGCCTAGATCCTTACACACTCCTGCTCTGCAGCTTGCACCCCCTTGATACATATCAACTAAGTTATAGTAATCACGATAGCTCGTCTACCCACTGGCATTTTCTTCACACACACACACACACACACACACACATACACACACACACATACACACAAACACTTACACACACATATACAGACAAACATACACACACAAACATACATAGGGTGTTGGACGCGCGCTGGGCGTCTCTTGCTTAGGTCCCCGAAGAGGCGCACTGAGTTGCGTGCCCCCCCACACACCACCTGCGACTCCTTACGATGTCAACGTCCCACAGCATTCAGGTAGGTCTCAAGGTTGCTTGCGAGGTGTTCACAGGATTTTTCTGTCGAGCTTCTGCTGTAATTCAATCGGAATCGCTCGCACGTCGTTTAGCAACCAAGTTCTCCGTCAAAAATCATGCTTCATAGTTACCACCCAGGACCTCAGAAGCCTTACATTTTTGACAGCACAGTTCAATTCTCCCAACTGTGACTCATTCAGGAGGGTGTAGCCTTACATTTTTGACAGCACTGCTCAATTTTTCCAACTGTGACTCATGCAGAGGGGTGTAGCCTTACATTTTTGACAGCACTGTTCAATGCTCCCAACTGTGACTCATGCAGGGGGGTGTAGCTTCCAGCAGCAGCAGCACGGCAGTGGTGGTGACGGAGGCGTCGATCGCCGTGCTTACACTTCAGTTCGAGGATGTGCGCCCTCCGCAGCTGCAGCCGCATGTGCGGGCTCTAAGCGTGCAAGGGGAGGGAGTGGAATGCTGGTACAAAACAGCACAGAGGAGTGGGGTGTGGGGGTGCAGGGGTGCTCTGGTTTTGGGCTACAGGACGTGCCTTTGATGCCTAGTTGGGGGGAGAGGGGCAGGAGCGACGGCATGGTGTGTCCTGTTGGGGGCAGTGTTCCGTGGTGGATGATGCAGTGATGCTTAAAAGTTGGTTTACCGTGTCTGCCCAGGCGGCACGGCTGCAATTTGAAATAGACGAGTTCCTATTCCCTACATTTTGTTCTTTGCTTCATCTTTTTCCCATCATGCTGCTGCAGTGCGTGTGGCCCGTGTGTCATGCAGGCTGTACCAGGTGGCTGGCTTATTAATGCAATATAATAGGTAGGTCAATAGGTTATCCAATAGATACGAAATGTTCATAAAATTGCGTGTTAGCCTTAATTGGTGTCAGTCTATCCATTTTGTTTTCCCTTACGTGCGTACTTTGGTGCCCCCTTTTGTTGTACACCCTGCCTGGTAGTACAGAAAGATTTGTGTGTGTGTGTGTGCAATCGCCGTGTGCCGTATGCCGCCACGTACTAAAGTTGTACAATATAATTTGGCCATAGACAACCAGTTAGAGCTATCCTCTAACATCCCGTTGCAGCTCAGGATGCCCCGAGTTTGTCTTAAAAAAATGTTGTCTCGTTGTTTTGTTGTTGCATCGCGTGTTATGCTTTCCTTTTTCGCACTAGCACTCCAGCTCTTTGTATTTGTACTCTGTTCATTGTGTACACTTTCATTTTGTACTCTGTTCATTTTGTACTCTGTTCATTTTGTACAATTTCATATACCATTGAGCTCTGACTTTGTAGCTGATGCAAATAACATTGTTTGATGTGAACTTAAGCTGGCTCTTACTGAAAGAACCTCTACACCATCCTACGAACTAGGAGCAATCTTCAGCATTCGTCCAAGAACTCACTCCACAGCCTCGGAGTTTCTGGGCTACCAGCCACAATACTCAAAGTAAGGTGACATGCCATCAGGTGTCAAGGGGGGGTGACCTGCAGCCAGGTTGTTTGGCTGACGGCTGCTGACTGGTATTGGCCGGCCACAAACAAATCCATAAGCTCAGAAAAGAAAAGAAAAAGTCTAGTGTTCAGTGTTCTGCTGCCAGCAGAAAAACCTTGAGGAAGGAAGTGCATTATAAATAAACAATAATAAACAAGTTGGTTGTTGACCTGTTGCAGCAAAAAGGGTTGGGCTGCCGAAAAGTCCTCAAAAGAAGGTGTAAACAAAAAGGAAAATGTTTCCTCAGCACACAAACCCGATGGTCTTAGCAAAATAAAAGAGCATGCACCTCGTTCTGAACATGTTCCTCTTCACCAGGACGTTGGTCACATACGCGAGAACCATGTCACTGCAAATCACTGTCACTGCAAAGTATAAGACTCAGCACAACAATAATCTATACAGCCTTTGCTCGAGAGAGACTCGACCCTGGCTTATAACAATTCTTCAATAAACCAGCTTCACCAGCTTATTGAACGAGACTAGGCAAAACATCCTCAACTGAAAAACTAACAAACCAAATCACACGAATCGTCACTGCCAACAATTGGGCGTGCGACCATCTTCAAGCCACGCTGCTGCCTCAACTTTCAAAGTATGCGCACGCAAGCAAAGTCTACTTACATTGCGCATAACATGTTTGGACATATCAAGATGGAAATACTGTGGTACAATAGTCGGCATATATATGCTCATTTCTAGAAAAAGGGGTCTCAAACCAAGAATGATAAGTGGCCAGTTTGTTGTTGTGCGTGTTGGGGTCCACCAACTCAGCGTCTTTCCAAACACCTCTCATTAAAAAAGAAAAAAGAAAAGACTCCGCTGGTAGTGATAACACAGCCAGCATGATTAAGGGAGGGGGTTACTTAGGTGCCCGCACCAGGCAACCCCCACCACGCAAACAATTAAAAAGAAATTAATGTGGGTCAGGGGGGTTGTGTGCCGTAGCACCTGGACCCAATCCTTTACTGTTGTTGCTTGTATTATATTGCAGTGCATACCTTGTTTTTATGAGTGCAGATGCATGTCTGATGGACAGTTCATTCAGTTTGTGTGCCAGTTTTTTAATCTTGTGGTCTGCCAGAGTTTTGTCTGTGTATAGTCTTTGTAGATAGTCCCCATAGCTCCAACGAGGATCACGTGAGGCTTGATTTCCCTATATCCTTGTCTGTTTAGGTTGGCCATAAGTATGCTGTGCTGTGCTTTTGCTTTTTGGAGTTGGGGATCGGGCCTAGTGTCTTCACAAAATTTAATTCAATCAGGTGAACCTCCCACTGGGTTGGATTTATTTTCTTGCCTTTAGCAAGCTGTTGAAAGTTTGGGTTGCGGGTTGTTATGCGAGAGGAGTGCTAGGTAGAAATAGGATGGCGTCAGGCCGAGAAGAGGCTTTTAAAGCATGTGCTGTTAGTTTTGGAAGCAACCGAGAGGGCAGTGTTTTGTTGGCAGTAGTGTTTCTCAGATCTAGGCCTTGCTCTGACAGTTTATCTGCGCTGCCTTAGTCAGTGTAGGCAATTTGGTTGGCACCGCATGGTCCCTTTTGTAGGGCTTGGACAATCAGCACACTTGCCGTATTATGGCGTTTTATAATCATGCCTCATTTTAGTGTGTTGGCAACCTGAGAGTATTTGAAGCGCACTATCAGTGCTAAGGCAGATGGGGCAGTTTGCATTGGGAGAGAAGCCGTACCGAAAGGCGTGTTATTGATTAAAAACTGTACCAGTGCGGTACCTCATAACATTACGCTTTTTGTAGAATTTGATATTACTATTGTTCCAGAAAGCATTTGTGGCTTGTTTATTGACCAGCAGTATGAGGTCCTTCCAGTAGTTGTAATACCCTGTGTCAGTTTTGGCACTCCCCAGTCTGTGTGATTTGCACATTTCTGTTTTCAGCTTGGCCTTTAATTCAGAGTGTGCACGAAGCCTAGGTGTAGTCGCCCCTCTTCCGCTGGGATTCTCATCGGTGTCTTTAGCCGCAAGCCAGTAAAGGTGTGTGTATGCATTACCGTCTGGAGGCTGAAAGTGCATGTCATGACCTTCGTCATGTAAGGCAGAGTGTTTGGCAATTGCATCTGCACATTCATTTCCGGCAATGCCACTATGGGCTTTCACTTTATAGAAGCAGGTAGATTATGGCGAAGCATAAATTATAGATACAGTTTGTTCTAGCAGATTTGAGTGTATATGGTCACGTTGCATTTCAGGGAAGAGCAGCTGTTTTCTAATTTGGCTTAGGGAGCATGCACTGTCCGTTGCAATCTGGGCATACTTATTGGTAAGCGCTGCTGCAATCCCTGTGAGCTCAGCTCTATTGATGGTGTTTGTCATTCCCACGCCTCCTGAGTCCACATAACATTCAGCTTTGGTTTGAGTGCAGTATACCCCTGCTGCGCCTAAAAAGTTTTCTTGCCTATGCAGCTTTCGTCAGTGTATGCCCATAATTTCCAATTGGGGCACTTCAATTCAAACTGCTTATCGTCCCATGGTTGGAGGTGGACGTTAGCGTTTTGGCCTCTTTCCTGGCCAGTAACGTACTCTCTTTTTGATTTGAAGTACTGGGGGCAAACATGGTTGGTGATGTGGTTTGCGTCCTCTCTTGCGAGGTACTGATTTTCTTCCCAAACTGCTTCTGGGATACTCCTTTGCAGTGTTTGCAACCAATTTGGTGAGGCATCAGTTAAACGCTGTTTCGCTTCTTTGTTCCAGACAGCAATAATATCCATGCTCCAGGTGTGGTTGGAGAAATTACGTTGTACACCCTTCCACGAGGTTGGCATTGCATATGTGAGATTTGTCTTGGGGATGAAGCCAAGCGTGGTGCAGTATTTTGGGTTATCTCGCACCAATGCTCTAAAGGCATTGATGCTCTTGTTTTCCCAATTGGGAAGAATAAGAAGGTGGCGGTTGGTAGCTTGCTACACATCGCAGACTTAGGGAGTGTTGCACGCACTTGAGCATTTTTGTGTCATCATACACTGGGTGGCAGATTGAGAAACCTGTAAACTTGGAGGCAAATGCATTGTAATTGGCACCAAAGACAATGTCACGGTGACGTGCGCTCCAATATGAGGAATTCCCAGGATCAAAGTCCAGAGCAGACGCCATCCTTTCTTTTGAGACCATTTCGCATTGTTGTAGTGCTGCACTGATGTGTTGGGGTAGGATACGGGAGTAGGATTCTAGTGTTAGTTGGCTTGCCTTAGGGGTTTTGAGGCATGCTTGGTGGTCTTGAAGCAGACCCACAATTTCAGAGGCTAGGCATTGAACAGGAGAAGACATCTCTGTGTAGTCCGATTTTCTGAGCTTCATGGAACCTTTCTCTTAAAAGGTGGAAGCGCTCAGGAGTCATTATGCCTATGCATTTGCCATCTGGCTTATATATGCAGGCCGCTCTAGCTTCATACAGTTTTGGGAGGGAAGCCTTGTGTGTGGCGTAAATCATTAGCGATCTGTTTTGCACAATATCATCCTTCAGGCGGACAAGGTCCACCGTTCTGATCCAAACTTCCTAGTGCCTTGTGGGAGTGATGTCCACATGTGGATTGGTTGGTTGCATATCAAAGCAGGCCTTTGACCTAATTTCTTTGCCTTGTGTGGATTTCCATCTGCTGTGATTTATTGATGTGCAAAAACCTTGCCTCTTTAGGTTGTCAAGTCCTTCATCAAGGGGGGGTGCAATTTGCTTAGCTTCATAAATTTGAATCATTTGCCGAAAGCTTGCCCATGAGTGCAGTAGCTTTTTTGGCTCCCAGGTGGGGCTCCAGGTTACCTTGAGCAGTTTGTGTTGTGATGCATGTGACTTAGCTTCTTTTTCGTCTAGGGAGAGGTCGTGACAGGCAGGACAGCTCCAGTCAGACTGTGCATCTATGTTATTTCTGTATTCTTCCTTGTAGCATTGGAGCTGTTTTAGACATGATTAGTGATAGGTGCGGTTGCATGCGCTGCATTGGTACATATCTGTGGTAGGTAGATTTCCTTGTTCTGTGTGTTCCTCACGTGTTCCTGGGTCACAGCAGATCTCGCAGCCGGTATCTTCCAAATCTATGTGGGCAATAGGCTCCGTGCTGATGATGGTTCTGTTTTTGTCGGCTTTAAGCAGAAAAAGAGCCCATTTTTCCATTATCAAGGGCTCATAGTGCTGCTCTTGGTCTTCGGCTTCTGTTTTATCTGCTCTGCGTTTGTTGTTGATGTGCAGGTGATGGTCTGCCACATTTGCAGCTTGCAGATGGTATTGGTATATATAGTTAAAAGCATCAGATGGGTCATTGAAAGTTCCCGCAACACAAACCTTTTGTAGTCCCAAAGAGAGGTTGCCCTATTTTCAGGGTCAAGCGGTTATACCACACAGTACGATATGTCATTATTATGTAATTTGTATTCTGATGGTCGTTGACGCTTTTTCCCCTTGGGCTTGGGCGGCTGTTCATTTGCCTGTGGGGCGAGTGCTTGTTGTCTCTCTGCTAGCCTTTGTGATTTTCTTTGTGTAGTGTTTTGTATTTTGCTATCCTGGGTCGCTGAGGGGGGTTCAGGTGGTGTCCTCGCAGAATATGGGCGTTTCTTGCAAGCATTCTTAATATGGCAATCTTCTGCATTGGCTCATACCTCTGAGTCATGGAGCGTGTTTGCCTTTGTGAAGATCCTGGACTTTGATGTTGGGGAGCATGTTTTAATACGTTAACATCATCAGATTGTCCTTGGGAGCACTGGTGCAGATTTTCCAATCGTCCAGTTTTGTTAGCATTGCCTTGAATCTGTCTTGATTGAGATGCGTCATGCTCATCAGGGTCCTGGTGTGTGCGCTTTCTGTTCGTGCTCGCTAATCTATTTTTAGCAGATGTACAGGGTAGTTCCTGCCTGGTCATGGCACGGTGTGGTAGCCTAGGTGCAATGTTATTGGTGGTCTCTCACCAAGGAGCACCACCGAGTGGGCAAGTTCGCTGCGAAGCCCACTACACAGCTGGCGGATCAGAGGCCCTCTGCCCCAACCATTAGCGTATTGATATTACAAATACTAATTAATATAATAAGCCCAGAACCTGGCAGATTCAGTGTTCAAAAGGCAAGGATGAATAATCAACCCAGATAATTCCTAACTGCAACCCAAACGTTGCACTAGGTGTGGTCGCAACTCTTTGAGGTCGTATTTGTTCTGAACCGACCGCTGCAGGTCTGATATTTTTAGTAGGTTGCTCCTCTGTGTTTAATGCCTATGTATGGTATCCTTGTAAGGGGTGTTGTGACAAAAGTTGGTTGGCTCTCTGGACATTATTGTGAATAATGCCAGGGGTGGGCTGGCTAGCTGTTGCTCACCCGTCTAAGAGTTACAGGGTGCCTTTGAAAGGTTGGGGGTGCGTCGTGCGGTGTGTGTAGGCATTGGGAGGATATTAGGTGCTGGGCGTAGTGTGCGTACGCGAATGGTTGCTTGTCTTTCTGTCATTTCTTGTCCAAATGCCTTGCTTCTTGAGCTGTGTCTTGCGTGGTCACAGTCGTTGAATCTGTGTATAGGAGAGCAGATAGTTGATTTAAGGCGATGATACGTTCATCTGAGCAGTGTCTCCCAAATCTTAGTTTAAGGGCGTTACCAGTGATTGTATGTGTGCTATTTGCTTCCAAGAGGTCAGTGGGAGTGGAGGCTTCCAGTGCTACAAGGGGCTTGGCGATGACAAGTACTAGGTTTTCAAGGTTGCACCGTTTGGATGAAACAAGGGCTGAGATCCAATTCAGGTCCTCAGAGAAATGTCTGTTGTTCACTTTAATAACACACATGTTAGAGAGTTTGATACTAAGCAGCTACCGTACCCGCATATTGAATCCTAGGAGGTGTCTCAGAGGGATTGATGACTCCCTGTGTTGTGCTTGTAGATCAAAGGCTTTTTGTCTTACGAAGGCAATTTGATTGCGGAGCAGCTTCTCTATTATATATTTATGTCTGTGCCTTTTATGGTTCATGCTGTGTATTAGGGCTTCGGCAGTTCGCCTTTGATATTCCACTGAAATTGAATGGCATCCTAAGCCAAAGTCATCTTTATTCTCTCTGATCATGGCAGTGTGGATGCTTTTCATGAACTTGAATTTATGCTTGATCAGGCTCCCAATTGTATTGTCCCAGTCGTTTAGTCGGTCAGGGTCGCAGGGGGTGACCGGAAATGCATACGCTATGCTTGGCATGATTGCGGTATTTATAATGTGCATGGCCTGCCAGGGGGAGGCGTATGAGTTTCTGATGCCTGTTAGTTTTTGTTTCAAGGTTTCTGTCATACGTGTGTATTGGTGTGTCCAGTTCAGGCTCATAGTAAGCTCAACGCCGAGATAGGTAAAAGGGTCACTTTGCTCAATGAAGTGTGCATGTTGTCCTTGGACGAGTATTGTTGTTAAGGTGCATGTGCTTTAGGCTAACCAGGCTGCCTGAGTGGTCATGTGAGTCAGCACATGCATAATTATACCCTCTTCCACCCACATGGAGCCACCTCAAAAGAGGTTCTAGATATAGGAGAAAGAGTAAAAGGGATAGGGTGTCTCCTTGGATCGTTCCCCTCTCTACAGGAATAGGGTCCGTACTTCTACCGCTTGGGAGGCGGATCTGCGTGCTTGCCTGAGTGTACAGATGATTCACCGCTTCAACTGCATCCGTAGGAAAGCCAGGTCGTACATAATCCATAGCATGCGGTCATGGTCAGTTGTGTTGAACGCGGAGGTAAAGTCAACAACAAGGGCATATATGCCCTTGCTGTGTAGTTTTGAATCTTTAAAGGCCATGATGACGTTTTCAAGTTGGTGGATGGTATCTGGTTGTTTTCGTAAGCCTGCTTGTGTGTTGCTGAGCAGCGAGTTACATTCTGCATATATTTGTACATTGCATTTGTAACCATACGTGTCCATCATTTGTAGAGGGTGTTAGCCAATCCAACGGGCCTATACGATGTTATTTGTGTCTCTTCTCCTTTATTTTTATCAAGGAGCACAGTTTCGCTATTTTCCAAGCCTGGGGGGTCACTCCTGTGGCCCACATTATGATAAACAACATATGCATTACCCTTTGTATTTCAGAAGGGAGCATTTTTAGGACCTCGTTAACGACACCTTCTGGGCCTGGTGATGTGTTGTTTTTCAGTCTGAGCTGATGCATTCGTGGAAGGCTGCCTGGTCTATTATGGAGCTGTGCAGCCATTGCCTTTCAGAGCTGCCCTCTTTTTCTAAACCTTGTTATCTTGGATTCTAAGGTGAAGGGGTCAGGTGTGCCTCTGTTTGCTTTATCATCCCATGGGAAGTGTCAAAAGGACTTCCTTTCCGTGACGAGCAGCACCTCAAGGTGAGAGTGCTACTCGCCAGGTTCCATTCATTTTCGTGAAGGACCTCTCATCCTATGCTTAAAAATATGCAGTAAACTCTTGCATGGGATTAGCACGCCCAGTTTGAACAGCTCGAACATACAACTCACGCCCACGCAGTCCTTGAAAAGCGCTCAGCAATTGAGCATTCCAACAGGCACTTGAACGAGGCTGTAAATTGAGATCAGCCTGGACTCCGCAAAGTGACACTACTGGTATTAAACAAACTATGAAAAGCTTGACAGCTGACCGAAACCAGTAGAACTGCAACGGTTCATGTCCACATTCTCGGAGTACAGCCAAGTTAGTGGTAGACCGCTTCACACTTAACGTGCTCTTCAGAAAATGCAAATGAAGCGTAGACAGCGAGCTAGATAACTCCCTGCCTGCCTGCAAACAACCAGTACCCCATACTTGACTACCATACATGCCAGCAGGAATAACATACGTCTTAGCGAGCCACAAAGAAGTGTGTGGCGTATCTGCCAAAGCGTGTTCACGCACAAATCTACGTATCCTATAGGCAGAGGCAAGAAAAGGACGGGCCGCGTGTTCAGCAGACTTAGCCATGTTCAAGGTCCTGTAGAAAACCATGCCCAAATACCTAAAAGAATCTTTGTGATGAAGGGTGGCACCGCCAACATCAAAATCAGGAACATTTCACCCGCGGAGTTGAAGTGCACAACCTCGGACTTGGAAGTGTTGACAATTAGATGTATATTCCTGGCGTACACCGCCAACCGACTCAGCATGATTAGCATATCACGGGGCTCATTAGTCAGCAAAGTCAGATCCTCTGCATACAACATGTGTGAGACGCGCACACCCGCGATTCCGGTGATAGCCCCTGATACACCCTCAGCAATGTCGTCGATATCGTTAATGTAAAGGGAAAAAAGCAGGGGGGACAGGGGGCAACCTTGTTTAACCCCACGAGTCGGATGCATACGAGTAGTCTTATCACCATCCTAAAAGACCTACTCATCACGGTTGTACATGTCTTGAATCACAGACAACAAAGGGAATGACAGACATCAGGTATCTGATCTGCAACAAAATCGTACAGTCTGGACATTTAGCTTTTCTTCATATTAAGTAGAAGTAGCCAGCACGCTACCATGCTTTGTAAGAGTGGTAAGAGTGGTATCAAATGCTAGGCGATTCGGACCTGCAGAAAATTTGGCATTCAACAGTTCTATTTTGCTTGCATTGTGAGATGCATAGGGCTTTGTCATTATTACCAAGGAGAACACAACAACTCAGAGAAACCGGAGAAACGGGAGAACACAAAGGACTAAAATATAGAAAAGAGGTGAGAGAGGGGGGGAAGTATGCTAGAGAGAGAATTGTGTTCTCCAAGGAATAAAAAGAATGGAGAAGGGAGAAAACCAGAAAGTGAGGACATCTCACTTTATGCTACACTACAAGAACCTGAGTTCAGATGTTCACACTGAACTCATAAGTTCTATTTCACTTGCATCGTGAGATGCATAGGGCTCTGTCATTATTACCAAGGCAGACTACAGTCGTGGTTTAGTAGTGCATGGCCCTGGTTGGAAGCAATCTATTGGCAATAGGCCTCTCAATGTATGCGTGCGTGGCCTGGCCTCCATGAGCCTGAAAAATATGATCAGGAACACCCTCCTTGGCAACGAGGGTAGCACCCCCAGAGCGAAGGGAGTGCAGGCCGTATCTGTCAGTATAATCTGCGAAGGACATGTGAGCAGAATCAGCCAAAGCTTGCAGAACGCGAGCTCGAGCAAAGGAGTAAGACCAGGGATGATTTGAGGGGCAAAAAATTTCAGATGAACCGTTCTTGAAGGAGCGAAAAACGGGAACGTGCTTGCCCAGGGATCCTGCCTTACTTCACCAACAAGGATTTTAAGAGAGAGACTGGGCAGGAAAGGGACTTGCCCCGAGCAATACCTACTACTGAGCCTGGGCGATTTGGTCGTTCTTCCTTTTGGCCGAGAATATTTTCATGTGAGAAGAGTAGAACCTGACTTCATCCGCAAAAATCTGGCAAGCGCAGTCATATCTTAGAAAACCAGAGAAGCAAACCATAATAAACGTTGCAATTTGGAGGTTGAGTAGGGTGGACTGGCTTGGCTGAAGCAGGAAAGAGACTGTTATTGTACAGAGGTCAAGAGACAAGGGAGCTTTTCTGA
>Ga0307942_1003202_pt1 | contig 13250 bp, 13 predicted proteins | sample OrgLakmetagen175_FD_201846 | JGI IMG/M metagenome (GOLD analysis project Ga0307942, IMG submission 201846) | Saline water microbial communities from Organic Lake, Antarctica - #175 | ecosystem: Environmental > Aquatic > Non-marine Saline and Alkaline > Saline | place: Antarctica: Organic Lake...
GTGTGCGTGTGCGTGTGCGTGTGCGTGTGCGTGTGCGTGTGCGTGTGCGTGTGCGTGTGCGTGTGCGTGTGCGTGTGCGTGTGCGTGTGCGTGTGCGTGTGCGTGTGCGTGTGCGTGTGCGTGTGCATGTGCATGTGCGTGTGAGTGTGCGTGTGCGTGTGCGTGTGCGTGTGCGTGTGGGTATGCAAGGATAATGGAACGTTGAATAATTGGCACATTGTATGCATTACTTCTGAGTGTGCTGCTGACACAATCTTGGTCACGCGGGATTTCTGACTGATGCATAGATCTGAGGGAAATACAGATCTGCTGGCAAACGTGAATGTCGAAAGCGGAATCGGTTTTCTTTACCTGCTGCCATGCCTGGGCCCTGCCATCCCCCTACAGGAGGAACCCTACAAGCAAGTAGGCGCAGTGTAGCAAGTGGTGCTGAGAGCTGGATAGTATGAGGCAAGACCAGGGTTGCCGTCCGTGCCCCGTTTGACGCCCCGGTTACATTTTTTGGCGTGTTTGCTTGGTGCACATCATGACTCATGAGTCATGATGTACACCAAGCAGGCGTGATCCATGGAGGAGGACATTGGAAGTTGCACAGGCAACACAAGATAAACGTAATATAGTTATTGTTTGATAAGATTTCGAAGACAAGATTTTTTATGAGATTCGATTAATCTAGGAAATTCCGAAATACGAGGTTATAGATCTGCACGACTTGCATGATCCCGAATTTAATATTTCCTTTTACGTCGGCTTACGTCATTTCACCATTCACTGAATTTAACTGACTGGACTCTTTCTGGCTCTTATGGTCTTTTTCTCTTTTTTCGACCAGCCACGGACGTGAGATTCACCATAAAAAGTAACATGCAATTGAAAATTTCACAATGTCTGTTATAGATTGAAGAACTGAGCATCGTCCCAAGAAGGCACGCCAAAGCACGAGCGCACCAAAGCACAGGTAGATCAGGTGAAGTGATCATTCACTTTTCTCCAGTGTCAACAGCACAGTTAGCAGCCTCAAAGTGGGCTAAGCACCAACTGGGCGAGGGCGGGCGTGCAACACGTTACAAGCTCTCAAATTAAAGGCAGTGCTTGCATTTTATTGTTGTCGCATAAAGGCAGCAGAGGAAAACTGCTGTGAAACACGCAATTTGGAAATGGCTGCTTGCGGTCGTCCTTCTGCCCGCTCTGCTGACTGCTGCTAAATAAACCATTTATCTTCATGACATAACAACTTACTCAGCATACACTAATTTGTGTCAATGCTGACAATTTTCCTGCTGCATTCATGAACACACATGAATCCCTCCTATACATTTGTATGACAAGGGTGCCAATATGCTACTGGCGGTAGGCTCGATCATCTTTTTCCTTAATAACAAAAGCGGCCTTCCTTGCAGCTCCGGGAAGACCCGTGAAAAGAAAAAGAAAAAACTACGTATGAAGTAAAAGCTACTCCCCGCATTAGTAATTAAGGAAAAGGAGCCACTTTGGTATTGAGTACCGTAAAGCTCACCGCGAGAAGGAAAGGAAAAATCAATGGGGATCAGGAGGGTTGCAGGCTTGGCCTGAAGCCGGCTCCTGATGAGAGTTGATAATAGTACTGGAAAGGGCACGTCTAGTATGGTCAAGTTTAGCAGCGAAGTTCACAGAAGGGTACCAGTAGAGGGAATCCTTACGAGACCCTGTACCGTGTAAGGTCACTGGCTGATACTGTTACTCGCCTAATCATATTAACATTTAACACGATAAGACCGAGAATGTCTGAGTAAACGGTCCCAGCTCCGGGAAGGGACAGTGGTGTGGCAGCCAACCAAAGACGAGTAGTAGCACTAGCAGATAGACACACGAGTATGAGCGGAGAGCGCTCACTCCTCTGCTGGATGGCTTATCCATCTTGGAGGCCTTTCTTGGTTTGAGGGCGCCCTAAATTTGATCTGAAAGGCTGGCCGAGACCAGTCAGCAGCTGATCAGCCTAACAAACTGGTCGAAGGTCACCCCCCATTGTAACCATTGTAATCATTTGTGCTGTCCGTAACAGCGTGATTATGGGGTCTGATACTTATCTCGATATGTTTGGGCCCTTTTGTTGAAAACATGTCTAACATTGTATCTGGCCATGTGACATAGCCCACGCGCCTCCCTGCACTGTCGCGCGACACGCTAGGCGTTTATTGTTCATTGCTCTTTTTTTTTTTTTATGCCTCATGGTTGGTGCTGCTCGTACCATTATTAGTAGTAATGGTTCTACTGAAGGCTGTACTTCATCTGAGCACCTTTTCTTGCATGACCTGTTAATGAGATTGGTCGTGTGCCGTCTGGCTTAAGGTCCCCCTTGTAAATTTAAATCTAATGAAATTGGCGGTGCCACCTGCTTGTATGCTTCAGACCAATAGATCCGAACAGGAGTCCGCTTATTATTTGCAGTTTGCGCCCACAGGCACATAATTGAGCCCACAAATCACTTGAGCCCACAAACTAAACCAAGGAACTGCGGAGACCTTCCTTGTTTGAAGGAGTGTGCTACCTACGGTGGCCACCGTGGAGTAATTCAAACCACCAAGAGTGCAAATCACCGATGCAGTTTAGAAAGCTCAAAGGGAGACTGTGGGCACATGAACAGAAAGCTCATAATGAACAAAAAATCAGGTGATAGCCAGTCCGCTTTATCTGATTAAGTTTTTCTGGTGTATACAGTCTACCAAATTATGGTACAAGTGAGGCTTTGGCAACCGCTTGCTTCCAACTGGAAGCGTCATTTCTCTATTGTACAAACAAGCACGCGTCTCGTCGTCTCGTCATATGGCATCCCAAAGACACAGCTCACTCAAACACCTTGCTCCAGCAATGCCTCCACCGCGTCTGCCTGCTTAACGAGCTCCAAATCCGGCGACGCTTTGCTGGTTTTGTTCATCTCCGTATACAGCATGCGGAATGCCATTACTTGAGGCTTGGCTTCGTGAAGGAAGCCTGCCTTGGCAAGCGTTATAGCTGCGAACATACGATTGAAATAAGTGCAGGCTGAGGGTGCTTGTGCTTAAAAAAGACCTGTTCAAAGAACCTGCAATTAATAAGGAGGACATGCAAGCACATGTGACGTAAGAAGGTTTTGCACTGTCTCATACACACAATGGAGTAATGACATTGCAACAAAGAGGCTTCATGTCATCTGTAATTGATCGCTTCACGGGTAAAACGCAAGGGTAGCTTTAAGGGTAACACGCAGAGAAAAGGGCACAAGTCCCCCCCCACTGCAAAAATTGCGACAACAGACTATTCACAAACAATCGACATAGAAACCGCACCATAGTTCAGGTGAAAGACGGGCTCCCCGGGGGTGTCAGCCAGTTTGATGGCCTTTTCGTACGACAGGCACGCATTGTCGACGTCTCCCAGTTGTGAGAGCGCAATTGCCAGGTACATATAGCTGTTTGCATGTGCCATTTATGTTTGCACGTGTGGGGGGAAAAGTCAGTGTGAGCTTACGTGTTCATGCGTGCGTGTACGTGCATAATGTTCTTGTGGAAAGTGCACACAAGAGCATGCAGTGCACACAAGAGCTTTGTTCTTTGTGGAAAGTGCACACAAGAGCATGCTTGCCTGTGAAAGAACGCACAGTAGGGAGCACAACTCCAAGAAACTCAGAGGTACACGAAATAACCAGCGCTAGCTGTACAATGCTGATGCACATAAACTGCTGTATATACAGGGTCGGCCAGAACAGTATACACACACCGTATATGACCATATGTATGGTGATTTCCCTGCTTAAAATACCGTATGCACACCACACCGTATATACGTATGAATATATGGTTCTGGCCCACCCTATGTATATATACATGGCTGCATGGCAGTCAGTACCTGTGAGCTCTGGTGCTACAACAACAATCATCACAAATTTTTACCGTTTTACATACGCAGCCTAGCAGTCGTACGTTTTGACTGATGGCTTCATCTGCAAACCCTCTGTAAACTGTACCTGTGAGCAAAGCCTGGCTTGAGATTGATCGACGCCGAAAGATGGTGGAAGGCTGAAGCAGGCTGCCCAGTGTTGAGGTGCACCTGAGGGGGAAGCAAAAAGCAGCCACCTTGATCAACACACACATACAAAAACACATAAAGTGCAAAGGAAGCAAGGAAAACGAGTGTGAAAAACCGTTTAATGCCTTCCCACCTAAGTCAAACACTATCGGTCGCTAAAAAAGTAATATCATCATACATGAAATAATGAGCAAAAACACGTGGACTTGAGAGCTGCTGCTGCTGAATAGGACATTGTTCTACCGGCATACTTTAGTCCAGTAGTCCAATACGCAATATTGGAGTCAGTTTAAACTTACCAAACCCAAATTGTACGCAATGATCCAGTCAAAGGGGCCCAGGTACAATGCTTTCTTCAAGCATGCAATGGCTGCAATACATCGCTGCGAGCAACAGAGGTGGTCCTTGGTTTAAAGTGTGCAAAGGCATATGATCAACAAGGCAGAAATTGCAGCAAAGATTGGTTTGTTTTAGCGTTGGTTTAATTATTTTACACCAGGTATTCACATTACAAAGGAATGAGAAGAGTAAGTTGGCCAGGTCCTAGTGCACTCAAAACCTAGCAAAACTTAGCAAAGTCCTTAGAGACGAAATGTGCAGGGTTGGCCAGAGTTGTATATACCTACAGTGTATATACGGTCTTCACCTCAGGGATAATCTGCAATATACGCCATCTATATACGTTCTGGCCAACCCTAGAAGAGTGTACAAGCCAACCCACACATCTTACACGGATCGCACACTCATATGCAACCACCCACCCACACTCGTATGCAACCACCCACCCAACCCACATCCACATCCACCCACACCCACAACCAGGTGCTGCACGCTAACAGGCGCACGGGCTCTGCCTGCACCTGCTTCCCAAAAAAACACATCCCGATGTTGTTCCAGAGCTGAGGTGAGTTTGGCGTGTACACCGCTGCTACCCGGTACTTCAGCAATGCTGTGTCCATGTCGGAGTGGTCCTACAGGGGTGAAAGGAAGCCAGTGAAAAAACGGAGAAGCTGAAGAAGCAGGCAGTGTGGGCGGTGAGGGTGCACGCCAACAAAGAGGAGGGCGCAGGGAAATTTCTGAAAATCCGGAAAGCTCACAAAAGATTACTAATTCGTTTGCAGAAGAACAAGCTGATGCTTGAACTTGATGATATATGACTCCACTTGAAATTGGATTAGTTAACACAGGAGACTACGCTTACTATTAATTCATGTAAGGAGTGGTGTTTAACTGTGTGTGTTCCTTTCTATGCTCTATGAGAGCAGCATCTTATGCAACAGGAATCACCCCTTCTTGCTTCTTCTCCCTGCCAATCCCTTTTCTCTGATAGAATATGTATGTATACATGCTTGAAACAGTAAAGCAGCGCATCCCACAAAAAGTCTGGACCAATAGCCTTTACCCAATAATGACTCCATGCCTGCTTTAAAAGAGGATTCAAGCCTAGCCTAGGAAAACGGTGACTCTTTGTTGTTGTAGTTGCTTTCCCTGCTTTCCTTTGTTTTTGTCTTACCTGGATCATTGAACCCACGGCGAGGATGGTGCGGGCATTTTTTGGGTCATGGCACAAGGAATTGCCTAAATTCGAAAAGGCCACCTCGGTTTCGTTGGCCCTCAAATACAAGATGCCAAGGGTGGTCAGGATCTCTGTGTTCTCGGGTGAGTGCTGCAGCGCTTCACTGTATATATCTATAGCAGCCTGGAAGTCGTGCGTGAGGGAGAAGACCTGCATGGACCAGCAGCAGATGACGTAAAGCAAGATCAAGCATAAGGACGGTAGGAATGAGCACAGGATGTGGCAGAGGTGGCCCTCAGTGTCGGCACTGTCCCTATGCCTACCAAAGCAGGCTTCAGTTACACAACAGCAAGGGATCCTATCCCAGGGGGCTGCTGCAAGCAGCACACTGCCACAAATCAATTGATTTGTGTGTGTGTGTGTGTGTGTGTTTGGGTGTGTTTGTGCCAGGGTTGTTCAGTTCGTTAGTTTGGGAGCAAGGGTTCGATTAAGCTCGCGAAAGTTCTAGAACCCTCGAACTGTTTTAAGGGTTTGATGTGCAATTTTGGGAAACGGGCCCTTGGGCTTCTTCCCCCACCTTTAAATCTTCCCAATTAAGTGTGTATGTTATAAATATTTATAAGGAATTAAAGGGGCCAGAATGGGACCATGCCATCATTGTAGAGCAGAAAAAGGAGAACCTTCAGGTGCAGTGCAAGTGCTGCGTTGTATATATTATTTAGCAGTTGAGAAATGTGTGACAGGTTTGGCCTTAAGACCAAGGAAACTTCCTGGCCTAATACAGATTACAGATCATATTTCACATATAAATCATTGAACACACATTTTACTGCAAGGAAAGAGTGGGATTGAACTGTGGGGGGCTGCTGTCCCTTGCAAATTTGACAGACGCATGCTGTAAAGTTTGACGAACTCTTAATAGCTCGTTGAACTTTGACCGAACTCCGAACGGCACTTTTTAATTTTGTTAAAATGCGTGAAAGTTCGCGAACCCAAACTTCTGGCCGAGCCTTGAACTGAACAACCCTGGTTTGTGCAATAGTGTGGTTTACACAAAAAGCAACGTGACGGGTAGAATGGAAAGGCGCACAAAGAAAATAGCAGGCGGTTGCTACATATCTCTCTCTCTCTCTCTCTCTCTCTCTCTCTCTCTCTTATTCTTACTCTACTATCTATCTTGCTAGAATGTAAGTATAGATTATGTACTGACCTTGCCCATCTGGATGAAAGTGGAGTCATGCGGCTGGATGTCCAAGGCCACACGGAAGCACTCAATGGCCCTGCACAACCAATGCAGCTTTATCGTGATTGTGCGATTGTGCATGCAATTTTTGTTGTAGGGAGTGTGCGTGTATAAGTGCGCTGCATGGCTGCAATTGCGTATGTGTGTGCACATGCGCATGTATGTGCGAGTGAGTGTGAATGTGAGCGTATGTGTGTTCGTGTGTGTATTTGTATCGGCATGTGTATTTGTAGGGCTGGCCAGAACCATGCCGTATATTTGATAAAATCCCTGCAATCAGTACCATTTATACACCGTATAAATGGCTCTGGCCAACCCTATGCATTTGTATATGTGTATATACACATTTGTGTACATTTGTTTGAATTAGCAATACTTAGGGTTGGCCAGAACCGTATATATATATACGCCGCATATGACCGTGCATTTGATGAAATTTGCCTGCAAGAAATACCATAAATACAACGTAAATATATGGTTCTGGCCAACCCTAGCATTACTTTTTGGCAGGAATTAATAATTGGCACTTACTTGTCAAAGCGCTTGAGATGTACGAGACACAAGCCCTTGTTGTGCATAATTTCCCAGTCTGGTGCAGTCATCTTTTGGGCCTCTTCATACATCTCAATGGCGGCCTTGTGCTTTCCGAGCAACACCAAGGACCTCCCCACCTGAGCGTATCGACACACCAAGGTTACTACAGTCATCCATTTGGTGCCCAGGTCCAGCTACATGCCCTTATGCACCAACAAGCTCAACGTATTGCTCACCTGCTTCAGGTTAGCCACATTTTGTGGGTTCAAAGCTGTAGCTTGCTGAAAGAAATCTAAGGACTCCTGAATGTGACCTGCGCGGCAGTGGACGAGCGAGGAGGGAGGAGACCTGTGGGAAAACGCTCCTGGCACTACCGTCAATTCTACTTACAAGCAACAGGAAGCACACATCCGCCTCCACATCACAGGAAAGCTGGGAGCGCCATGGTTCTTGCCCACCTTGTTGGCGCTTGATCAGGGCCTTGACATACAGGCCAAACTCGCACAGGTTGTGAGTGTCTTCTAGCACCTTGTCTATCAACTCAAGGCAGGCATCAAAGTCCTGCACGCACAGGAGCGGAGTGAAGGAGCGTGAGGGACCCCAATTCGCACAGCACAAACCTACTGTGCTGCACCTCACCTGGCGTATGTACAACTGGTTGATTTTGTAGTTTTGCTTAGTGCTCTGCTCGATGGGGTCCCCAGAGGTAGAAGCCATCTGGCCGTGCCTCACACCCACTATGTCAAGCTCACATGCTCCTCGAGTGCTCTTCGAGTGTGCACAATTTTTGTTTCCTAGTTTTGACCACGGTCAAAATGTGGTCAAAATTTATAACCGTCGAAGATATGGAGGGGAAATACGCAATCTAGATTTCTCGGTTGGAATATTCAAAAAATACCAGTTTAAAAAGGTGCCTCACACAGACAAAACCAGCACCTCCCGTCTTTCGCAATGGGTTATATAAAAAGTAAGAAATATTCCAGGGAGAGGATACTGAAACAAAGCTCTTTCCGCCCCTCTCCCCCTGGAATATTTCCTATTTTTTACTTAACCCATTGCAAAAGACGGGTGGCTGTGAGGCGCAATTCTTTTTAACTGGTGTTTTTATTTTGATCCAACCGAGAAATCTAGACATCATCAATGCATTTAAACTCATGATTTAAACTTGTGCTCTCACAGACGAGCACAGTTGACCTCCCTTTAATTTGACAAGGAGGATGAGGAGGACAAAATGAAACTGCCCAAGATATCAGAAGCTTTGCTGTGTTCGATTCTGTAGCAGTGCGTTGTAAAAGGCATACTCGAGATGTAAGATGATTAGGAGTTGCATTCCTATAGGTACCGTTACAGATTCTGTCTCAAAGTATTTGAGCCGTTCGGCCTGTACAGGTACACCTGAAGGCTGCTTCCTAGCAAAAGAGCGGGAATTTGCACGACACGGAGACTACTCATGCCCCTCATTTTCACTGACCCAATTTTCATTTGCGGCTCGCTGGCAGAGACTAGGCAAACTTTCTGAATGAAGGGCGCCATCTACTCCGTTTTTGACACCGCTTACTTCCTAGGTACCTTCCTAAGTATTACGGCAACAGTGTTCTTTCCTAATCCGTGCCGGCACCGGAAGTTTTTACACCATGGCATTATAACTCTACTTTAGGTCGCACGTTTTGACAGATGGCTTAACTTGTAAAACTTGTAAACTTGCAAACAATCTGGCGCATGAAGAAATCCCTGTGCATTGTTACCATTCTGCCGGCCGCCGGCGGTAGTCCCCCTCGCACACCTTTACGCTATCCTCGCGCTGACTGTGACCACTTGTTTACACACTTACGCCAGTCAAATTCCGCTTGCATGCGCATCATATGATACTTTGAAACTGGAGGCAGCAGCGGTGGCTGAAAGGAGGCACTTTCTCGTGTACGTGACCAGTGCCCTGGTGAAAATGATCATGTCCAGAACGAGGTGCATGTCCTACTATTTTGCCAAGACCATCGGGTTTGTGAAAACAAAAGAAAAACTACGCAGGCAGTGAAAACCACTCCCCACATTAATTAAGGAAAAGCCCTACTGGAGTACCAGGAAGCATAGTGTCATCTGGGGAGGATAGGGTACTATATTCTTGATACTCCATGAGATCAATGGTTGTGATCCAGTACTTAAAATGCCCTGTGGCCGTGATGTCAGCCTGTGGGTTGGTGGGTTGGATGTCAAAGCTAACTTTGTTCCGAAGATCGACATTTAGGGTTGGTACGCATTGTCCTCTTGGATGGCAGAGAAACCTTGTTTTTGAAGATCATTTAGGTATTCATCTGGTGCAGGCTGAGACAAGTTTGGTGCGGCGATATATATGCTCTTCAAACTTATTGAGGCTCTGCTTGAAGCTTTCATACGTGTTTTGTAGTTCTTCTGGCTCCCAGGTTGGGTTCCATGAGACTTCCACAATCTATCTTTTCTGAGAGCGGAAGATGCGGCTTTCCTTTTCATTTTGATTCAGATTGATACAGGGTTAGGCAGGGCAGGCCCATGAATCATTGGCATCAATAGCTTCCCTTTCAGTGGCGTTGCAGCAGCTTGTTTTAAGCAAGCATTGCCAGTGATAGGTACGGTTGCAGACGTCACAGATGTACATGTCTTTAAAAGGTAGGGAGAGGTCTGGAGATTCAAGTCCTAGATGGTAGGAGCAAACTTCACAGCTTGCGCACTTAATTTGGCTCCGGGCAATATTCTTACTGGATTTGGGCACTAGTCCAACTGATTTAAAGAGGGGTATGGTCCATTCTTCAATGTTCATAGGGGCATAGTAAGTGTGGTATTGTTTCTGTCTTTGGGGTGTCCCAATTCTGTCTCTTTTCTTGGGGGTGAAGAACCTCCAATTATCTATGTGTAGGATGTCCATATTATCATAGTAGAGTGTGTTGATGGCCTCTGTGGGTGTCATTTAAAAAGCCTTATCCTTCTTGTAAGTCCAGAGTTCTTGTTGAATATGCGTGGTGCGCAAGGGGGTCAGGTTTGAACTGGGAGGTTATGGGGTATATCGAGGACCTCACATCTTCTTTTCCTTTGGGGTCTGCGCTGGGATGATTATGCTGGGTGGTCTGAAATCTCAAAGGTTATTTGTGTGGATGGACGCTTGTGTTGCATGGTGGTTGTGGCTAGTGATTTGTGAGCGTGTGGTGCGTTTGTTTGGCTGACTGTTTGTAGGTTGTTCAGTAGGCTGAATTCTATTTGTGAGCTTAGCTAATGCAACAGTGTCTATGATTTGAGTCAGGGGCGTTGCTGACTTTCTAATTGGCTGCGTGTCCTCTTTCTGGTACTGGGGAGGGTATCTTGTGTATGCCGTGTACGCTTTGCTTGTTGGTCTTGGGAGAGAGCGGCCAGTTGATTAGTGGGTGCAGGGTCAGAGAGGCAAGTAATAGCAGTAGTTTGTGGCAGTGGTATTGGCGATGTGCTTATAGAGTTGTGGTTCCTTTTTGTTTGGTTGGATACCCTTTGTGAGTAGGGTTGTGAGAGTGGGATTTCCGTTCGTGGTGAAGGTGGAGGCCCTTCCACCGTTGTGGCGAGGGAGTGTTGTGTTTGGGGAAGCTCCTCAGTGCGGGATATGTTGCCATGTGCTGTGCGTTTCCTGGGTCGAGCATTGGATTCTGTACATTGGGGGGTAGTTTCTTCTAAAAATGAAGGTTTATGTACGTTAACGTGACCTTGAGTTTCTGTTCGAGGTTCGGTTGTGATTATAGAGGAGGCAGGGGATGTTTGCGGCTCTAAGTTTGGTGTGTCAAAAACAGAGGATTGGTTGGGGTGTCCATTACTTGTTGATGGATCTGTGTGTGTGTGTGTGTGTGTGTGTGTGTGTGTGTGTGTGTAGGTGGTGGGCCTCTGATTAAGTTGTCTGTAATGGGGTGCCTGTGGTGTGTTGCTGAGCGTGGCTGTGGTGGGGGTGTTGTGTAGATGGGTAGAGTTTGCTGGGTTTGGGTGTTTGCGGGATTGGGGGGCACCTCTTCGAGAGCCGATGTGTTAATGTGTGTGTCTAGGAGACCTGTGAAGGAGGAGTTGTTTATTTTGCGGTAAATAAGTAGGATAGACTGTTTTGGATTCCTTTCTGGATTATTTGTGCAATTGATGTTGGGCTTAGCTCTTGTGTTCCAGGCAGATTAGCAATGGCAGCAAGCCTATTTAGGGCTATGATGTGCTTTTTGAATTGTTTCCCAGAGACAATTTATTTTTCGTTAGCTGAGGTCATGGAAGCCAGTTATGCCTAGGTCCATAAGCGGTTTGGTAATGCAATTGATGAGGGTGGCTAATGTTGGGGGGGGGGACTTTCGGGCGGAGGTGACTTCTGAGATCGTCCACTATTATGCTGTCTCCTTTCAGGGCTAAGTGGAGCTTGCTGGCGTGGATGCAAGCAAGTTGACGTGCTCGCATATGTAGGTTGAGTTGCCGTTTTATTGGTAGCGACGTTCCTTCTCTTCTGAAAAGGAATGTAGTGGCAAGGGCCTTGAGTTTGGCGACCTGGTGGGTCAGGAGATGCATGGTCATCACAGATTGGTGACGTTCAGAAGGGTCTTCTAGGCTTGTTACGAGTGCTACTGCTGAGCGCCTGTGGTATTCCACGTAGATGGAGGGGGCACCCAATCCAAAACTATGGACATCTTCACGGATCATGGCAGTCAGCGTGCTTCGCCATAAGTTGTGTTTGCTTTGGATCACCCTTCCGATCATTGCATCCCACTTATCCAAGTCTGGGTAGGAGCATGGTGTGACCGCAAAAGCATAAGCCAGACTAGGGATGATTGCTGTGCGTATTGTGTTTAGTGTTTGCCGTGGTGCGGCATAAGAGCCTTCAAGGGCGTCAAGCTTTTGCTTTAGGGTTTCGTCCATGCGCCTGTGCTGGTGCTTCCAATTGAGATCCATCGTCAGTGTGACTTCTAGATAGAGGAAGGGGGAGCTGGGTTTGATGTATTTTGTTGCCTGGTTTTGAACCAGTATGTTGTTTTTGAGTTGATGTTCGAGTGCTTCAGACGGTGTTAAGCCATTTTGGTCTTTAAAGGGGGACGCATTTAGGCTACCCGTGATTTTAGTTTTACTGCCAGATATAATCAATCCGGCCCAATTTAAGTAAAGGGTGAGTTTATTTGCTTGTACTTTAAGGTGTTTCAGGTTACCCGTGGGGCAGAGGAGGTCGTCTGCAAAGGAGGCGCTGCTGGTGTTGTTGGCCAGAAGCGTCTAAAGCTCGCTCGTTTTCTTTGGGGATGTAGGTGTGGACGTAGCCGCGTCCTCCTACATGCAGCCATCGCAGGAGGGGTTTTATATAGAGAAGGAAAAGAAATGGGGAGAGGGTGTCTCCCTGGATCGTGCCTCTCTCTACTGGTATTTGACCTGTGCAGACCCCTGAGGGAAGCTTGACTTGGGTGGTGGCATCCTCGGGTTTGTGAGCTGAGTAAATGGTCCTCCTGTTTGAACCTTCTGATTATTAGGTTTACAAGGTTTCATAGCGGCCCGACCTTATTCGCTGTGTGTCTTTGCTCGTGTGTGTCATTTCCGTTCTCAGCAGAATGTTCAGAGTTGTTCTTTTCATTGGAGTGTTGGAACTCGATCTTTTCTTTACTTTGTTGCTGGCTGAGAACAGCAAAAAAGCCCGTCAGGCTAAACCCACGCCGGTCACCCCCTTTGTAAAACTTCTTGTAATAATTCAAACTGGGCATGCTATTCCCATGCAAGAGTTTACTGCAGATTTGAAGCATAGGATGAGAGGTGTTTGGAGAGACGCTGAGTTGGTGGACCCCAACACACACAACAACAAATTGGCCACCTATCATTCTTGGTTTGCCATCCCTTTTTCTAGAAATGAGCGTATGCCGATTAATGTACCACGGTATCTCCATCTTGATCTGTCCAAACATGTTATGCGCAATATAA
>Ga0307942_1003206_pt1 | contig 13246 bp, 15 predicted proteins | sample OrgLakmetagen175_FD_201846 | JGI IMG/M metagenome (GOLD analysis project Ga0307942, IMG submission 201846) | Saline water microbial communities from Organic Lake, Antarctica - #175 | ecosystem: Environmental > Aquatic > Non-marine Saline and Alkaline > Saline | place: Antarctica: Organic Lake...
GTGTGTGTGTGTGTGTGTGTGGTTGTGTGTGTGTGTGTGCGTGTGGGTGCGTGTGTGTGTGTGTGTGTGTGTGTGTGTGTGTGTGTGTGTGTGCGTGTGTGTGTGCGTGTGTGTGTGTGTGTGTGGTTGTGTGTGTGTGTGTGTGCGTGTGTGTGTGTGTGTGTGCGCATGGGCATGTGTGTATGCACCTGAGTGTGTTTGTGCTAAACAAGTATGACGGCTTTCAAACAAGTACTGTTAAATATTGCAGAGTGAGGAAAAAAATCTAGAATTATGAGCCTGCAGCGTGAACATGTTTTACAACTTGTTTTTTGTTGTTTCACGCTTGTTTTTTGTTGTTTCGCGGCCTGCTCCAAACCAGCAGTCTTTTTGTCTGCTATGCGGAATATGAGCTTCCTTAATATCCTTTATATGATCTTCATAACACTGGTGGCGTGATCTTCATAACACTGGTCACTCTGTTCAGGAATGACAGCTGCCCCAAGGAACGCTTTAATTAAGAAGACTGCGTCAAATAAGAGGACTGCAGGACCAGCTAGTGTAGGGCTAACACAACTGTCCAATCTTGTTGACCAACAAATAAAATTACTCTGTTCAGGAACGACAGCTGCCCCAAGGAACCCTTTAATTAAGAAGACTGCATCAAATAAGAGGACTGCAGGACCAGCTAGTGTAGGGCTAACACACATGTCTAGGGTTGGCCAGAACCATATATATATACGGTGTATATACGATATTTTTGGCAGGGGAATCACCAAATATACGGTCATATACGGCGTATATATACGGTTCTGGCCAATCCTACATATGTCCAATCTTGTTGACCAACAATTAAATGTTATGATGGCTATAACACACATGCCCAATCTTGTTGACCAGCAATTAAATGTTATGATGGCTATAACACAAATGTTCACTTTAGTTGAACATCAGTGCTCAGGCTTTTACGCACATTACACGTTCACTTTAGTCGACCATCAGTGTTAAGGCTATAGGTCGTCCCTATGGCTGGTTGACCCAAACTGTGCCAATGAGCTATCCACCCAATTCAAAGCCCCCTATACCTCATCTGAATGCAAGATACTTGATTTTTATATCTAAACCATTGACATTTGCTGGACATTCGGCATTCTGGGGGGCTGTGTGGGGCAAGCTGCGTATTTTGCACCCACTTTGGCAGGGAAAAGGTGTTTTTCTGAAGTTGCCCCGATCAACCTCTGCTTCAGGATACAAGCAATATAAATGTCACATAATAATGCTGCAAGGTCGAATTCGGTGCAGGGGTACTGGGAAGGCCAGCGAGTGGGAGGCACTCACACAAGGGACACAGGGAAAAAAGACAAAAATATGTCGCTCCACACCTGCTGCGACTTTCACCCCGGTTTTTGTTACCAGAGTTGCGGGGTTAAATATAGCTTATTTTAAATTTAGCTTAATGTAAAATTTACATGGGGCCAATCGGTGGCCTGATTGAATTTCGGTGCAAATTTGTGTAGCGTTACATGCTTTCTGTCTGCTTTGCAAGTGAGTTTAGAGATAATCAAGCTATCCAACACAACTTTCAGCTTTTTCAGCTCCTAAAACCTTTCAGCACCTAAAACGGTGGAGTGGTTGGGGATATAGAGCCAAAATGGCTTATTGGCACAATTTGACTAGGAAAGGGCGGTCCAGCCATGGGAACGACCTGTAACACACAAGGCTATAACACTCTTGTGGACCACCAGTGCTTAGGCTAAGCGTCCACAAGCAAAACCAAAGGCTATAACACACAAGGCTATAACACACAAGGCTATAACACACAAGGCTATAACAATTTTGTGGACCACCAGTGCTCAGGCTAAGCGATCACCAGCAAAGCCAAAGGCTAAAACACACAAAGCTATAACAATATTGTGGATTACCAGGGCTCAGGCTGAACGATCACCAGCAAAGCAAAGCCTCCTTTCCGCGACATACCTGTGAACCCATACACCGAGTTTGCACTGACTTTCAAAGCCAGCTGGCGGCCGTCGAGCACAGCGCGCTTGAAGGGGTCAGGCTCCGCTTTCAAGTCGGCACGCGCTCTGTGTGCGGGTGCGTGCATTTCTTTGTGACAGTGAGTTTTCAAGTCGGCACGCGCTCTGTGTGCAGGTGCGTGCATTTCTTCGTGAAACACAATGAGTTTTAAGTCGGCACGCGCTCTGTGTGCGGGCACGTGCAACGTTTGGATTGCAGTTAGGAATTCTCTGAGCTGGTTATTCATCCTTGCCGGTGGTGCTCTCAGGTGAGAGACCACCAATAAAATTGCAGTGCATGCATTTCTTTGTGAAACACAATGAGTTTTCAAGTCAGCACGCGCTCTGTGTGCAGGTGTGTGCATTGTTTGTGTGAAACACAGATGAGTAAACAGCTGGGACCTGCACACTACCACTCTCGCATTCTTGCATGCTTATGTTCACATAGAGCGAAAACACACACTCCCATACTCACATACTCACATACTTACACACTCACACTCACACGCTCACACACTCACACACTCACATACCCAAATGCACACAAGAAAAACATGCGGCCGCAACGTAGATGCATATGCTCTCGCATGTGCACGACAATGGAAGCACGCGCACCGTTTTCTAGCTCCCAGCAGCTCCTCCAAGATGATGGGCAAGATGCCTTTATGCCTGGAGGCCTTGACAAACCAGTCGCCGCTGGGGCTCTTGGCCACGTCCTCTGGGGGCAGCAACTTTGCCCTGAAATGAGTGCAAGCAGCACACGCGATGCAGGCAAGCATGTCAGTCTGCTGAACCAAGGCTGCTTCACCACCAACAATGGCTCTGCTGCGCCTTGTGCCACGTCCTCTGGGGGCAGCAGCTTTGCCCTGAAATGAGTGCAAGCAGCACTTGCGATGCAGGCAAGCATGTCAGTCTGCTGGACCAAGGCTGCTTCACCACCAACAATGGATCTGCTGCGCCTTGTGCCACGTCCTCTGGGGGCAGCAGCTTTGCCCTGAAATGGGGTGAGCATAGGGTTAGCCAAAATCGTATACCATACATAACAGTATATACACCGTATTTGACCATACCATTGGTGATTTCCCTGCCAAAAATACCGTATATACACCGTATGTACACTGTGTATGACCGTATCATTGGTGATTTCACTGCCAGAAATACCGTATATACACCGTATATCTATATGGTTCTGGCCAAGGCTATACATACAGTGTACATATATATGGAATTTCGGCAGGAATTTCACCAAATACACGGTCATACACGGAGTGTATACATATGGTTCTGGCCAACCCTATGCAAGACAAACACCTGACACAACGGGCAACTATTATGCACAGCGGCCTCTCTGTGCAGCATCGTAGAATGCATGTAGCACAGAGGGCACCCTCTGCGACAGACACATGCATTCAACTGTGTTTGAACAGGTGCACTACAACAGCATGGGATGTATGCTGCAGAAACAGGATGGCTCGTCAATTGCTGTCTGAAAAGCGTTTGTACGCGAGCAGCAAGCTTAATCACATGAAATGCACACACATACAATCACTCATACACACACACACATGCACTTGCACACTCGCAACGCGCACACACACACACGCATACACACACGCACACAGGCACACATGCACACACACACATGCACACACACACGCACACACGCACACATGCACACACACACACACACGCACACACACACACACACACGCATACACACACACACGCACACACATGCACACACACATGCGCACACACACACATGCACACACACATGCGCACACACACACATGCACACGCATAAACATGTCCAGCAGCCAACTTACTGCTCCGGGGACACCAATGATGTGTAGCACAGGTTGTGGGCCATCATGATGGAGGGGTACCTGCATGGGTGATGTACGATAGTGTCAGTAGGCAGATGAGGGGTACCTGCATGGGTGATGTACGATAATGTCAGTAGGCAAATGAGGGGAACCTATGTGAAAGACTAACGTACGATAATATCAGTAGGCAGGTGGAGGGGTACCTACATGGATGGTGCACAATAATGCCAGTTCTAGGCAGTTCTAGTGAGAGTTCTTGCCAAGAAGTTGGAAGTGTGATTTGTGCTCTGTGTGTGTGTGTGTATGCATCCCACAGATACGATTGAAATCAGTGTGACCACACCAGTGAGCGCTCTTGCCCAAAAGTTGGAGGTGTATATTGTGCTGGATGTGTATGTGCGTCTGTGGAGAAACCCTTGACATGAAGTAGATATGAGTTGTATGTAATAAGTTTGAAGGCGTTCAAGCGTTGTGAGCACGCGCTTCAGCCCTGAGTATTGCTTGCAACCTATTGTCCAGGCACACAATGTTTACCATTGCACATTCCAAGCACCTAGCATCGCAGCGCAAGGTATTGCTTGCAACCCATTGTTCAGGCACATAATGTTTACCATTGCACATTTCAAGCACCTCGCATTGCAGCCCTGAATATTGCTTGCAACCTATTGTCCAGGCACACAATGTTTACCATTGCACATTCCAAGCACCTCGCATTGCAGCCCTGAATATTGCTTGCAACCTATTGTCCAGGCACACAATGTTTACCATTGCACATTCCAAGCACCTCGCATTGCAGCCCTGAGTATTGCTTGCAACCTAATGTCCAGGCACATAATGTTTACCATTGCACATTCCAAGCACCTCGCATTGCAGCGCAAGGTATTGCTTGCAACTTATTGTTCAGGCAAGTACGGTGTTATTTTATGTTCAAGCATTCTAAGCGTGCACTAGCTGCCTGAATGTGTTGGTCTTTGTTTGCAAGCCGGACCCAGGCCGCGTCTTTTCCCACCTTTGCACCTAAGCAGATGACTTTGTATTTATGATCAAAAAATGTCACGATGTTTGGGTTGACCAAATCTTACTTATTTATACCGTTATTGCACATAACAGGCTTTAACGTGTGCAGTGTGTTTTCTGGCCAACCCTAGGTGTATGGGGTAGTGATCTGGCAGTGTGTGCATACATTTGCACCTTACCAGCCCTGACTGTAGCTGGCAATGGAAAGCCAGTGTGTGTGCGTATGATTCTTGCCGGCCCTAACTGTAGCTGGCAATGGAAAGCCAGTGTGTGTGTGCGTATGATTCTTGCCGGCCCTAACTTTACGTGGCAATGGAAAGCCAATGTGTGTGTGCGTATGATTCTTGCCGGCCCTGACTGCACGTGGCAATGGAAAGCCAATGTGTGTGTGCGTATGATTCTTGCCGGCCCTGACTGTAGCTGGCAATGGAAAGCCAATGTGTGTGTGCATATGATTCTTACCGGCCCTGACTGTACGTGGCAATGGAAAGCCAGTGTGTGTGCGTATGATTCTTGCCGGCCCTAACTGTAGCTGGCAATGGAAAGCCAATGTGTGTGTGCGTATAATTCTTGCCGGCCCTGACTGTAGCTGGCAATGGAAAGCCAACGTGTGTGTGCGTATGATTCTTGCCGGCCCTAACTGTACGTGGCAATTATATACAGGGTTAGAGTTTTAGGGTTAGGTTTACCACGTGTACGTGTGTTTCTGGTTAATCCCGGGCGTATACGATTGTGAACTGGCATTGTGCACACATATGATCATTGCCATCCCAGACTGTAAATGGCAGCAGCTACATCTACTGTGCTCCATACCTGCTGCGAGTTTCAGCCCAGTTTTTGCTCTCAGAGTTGCGGGGTTAAATATAGCTTAAAATTAAATTTAAATGGGGCCAATCGGTGGCCTGGTCGAATTTTGGTAGAATTTGTTCACCCCTGACATGCAGAAATTTCCGCCTGTGCTTTTCCGGCTCGTAGAACTTACAGAGAGGCGAAATCCAGCGTGGCCACTGGCTTGTTGTAGTAGCCAATTTTAGGGTCCAGCACTGTAGCACCCTCGTACGCCACACCATCGGTAGGGTTGCCGTTCATCTGCATGGACAAACAAATCATGAGACTTTAGGGTCCAGCACTGTAGCAACCTCATAAGCCACACCATCGGTAGGGTTGCCGCTCATCTGCGTGGACAAACAATTCATGAGACTTTAGGGTCCAGCACTGTAGCAACCTCGTACGCCACACCATCGGTAGGGTTGCCGCTCATCTGCATGGACAAACAATTCATGAGAACTTAGGGTCCAGCACTGTAGCACCCTTGTACGCCACACCATCGGTAGGGTTGCCGTTCATCTGCACGGACAAACAATTCATGAGAACTTAGGGTCCAGCACTGCAGCACCCTCATAAGCCACACCATCGGTAGGGTTGCCGTTCATCTGCATGGACAAACAAATCATGAGACTTTAGGGTCCAGCACTGTAGCAACCTCATAAGCCACACCATCGGTAGGGTTGCCGCTCATCTGCGTGGACAAACAATTCATGAGACTTTAGGGTCCAGCACTGTAGCAACCTCGTACGCCACACCATCGGTAGGGTTGCCGCTCATCTGCATGGACAAACAATTCATGAGAACTTAGGGTCCAGCACTGTAGCACCCTTGTACGCCACACCATCGGTAGGGTTGCCGTTCATCTGCACGGACAAACAATTCATGAGAACTTAGGGTCCAGCACTGTAGCAACCTCATAAGCCACACCATCGGTAGGGTTGCCGCTCATCTGCGTGGACAAACAATTCATGAGAACTTAGGGTCCAGCACTGTAGCACCCTTGTACGCCACACCATCGGCAGGGTTGCCTAAAAACTGCATGGACGAACAATTCATGAGAACTTAGGGTCCAGCACTGCAGCACCCTTGTACGCCACACCATCGGTAGGGTTGCCGTTCATCTGCATGGACGAACAATTCATGAGAACTTAGGGTCCAGCACTGTAGCACCCTTGTACGCCACACCATCGGTAGGGTTGCCGTTCATCTGCATGGACGAACAATTCATGAGAACTTAGAATCCAGCACTGTAGCACCCTTGTACGCCACACCATCGGTAGGGTTGCCGTTCATCTGCATGGACGAACAATTCATGAGAACTTAGAATCCAGCACTGTAGCACCCTTGTACGCCACACCATTAGCAGGGTTGCCGCTCATCTGCATGGACAAACAATTCATGAGAACTTATGGTCCAGCACCGTAGCTCCCTCATAAGCCACACCATTAGCAGGGTTGCCGCTCATCTGCATGGACGAACGGTTCATGAGAGGAGGACAAAAGTTTCATGAGAGGAGGAGGACAAACGGTCGGACAAACGGACAGTCGGACAAACGGTCGGACAAACGGTCGAACAAACGGTTCGTGAGAGGAGGAGAACAAACAGAGGAAAAAAGGTTCATGAGAGGAGGAGGACAAACGGTCGGACAAACGGTCGGACAAATGGTCAGACAAACGGTTCGTGAGAGGAGGAGAACAAATAGAGGACAAAAGGTTCATGAGAGGAGGAGGACAAACGGTCGGACAAACGGACAAACAGTCGGACAAACAGTCGGACAAACATTTCATGAGAGGAGGACGGACGGTTCATAAGAGGAGGGTGAGCAACGCACGACACAGCAACGGAGTGTTGCCACTCATCTGAGCGTATAACCAGTTGCGTGAATGTATAACTGATCGATGCTTGTTTGAATGGATGGACATATGAATTGAATGTCACCTTGAAAATGTCACCTTAAAATCCCTTCTTGTATTCCTATTTTTTTCCATGGTGAACAAGCTTACAACACTCAGCACCAAAGTAGTTCCTTTTTCTTGATTAATGTGGGGAGTGGTTACACTGCCTGCACAGTCTTTTCAAATGTACATCACCAAAAGAGCGTCTTCTTGATTTAATTAATGTGGGGAGTGGTATTATACTGCCTGCACAGTCTTTTTGTATGTACATCACCAAAAGAGCGTCTTCTTGATAAATGTGGGGAGTGGTATTACACTGCCTGCAGTCTTTTCGTTTGTACATCACCAAAAGAGTGTCTTCTTGATTCATGTGGGGGGTGGCATTGCACTGCCTGCACAGTCTTTTCGTTTGTACATCACCAAAAGAGCGTCTTCTTGATTCATGTGGGAAGTGGTATTAGTTTAGTTTTAGTTTAGTTTGGATTACAAAGGCCTCCAGCCTGGCATGGCTGCTCAACCTATAGGTCCCAAGTGGTATTACATTGCCTGCACGCCAGCCTGTTGCAGGTTTGTTGTGCCACACCAGCCTATTCATGTGGGGAGTGGTATTACATTGCCTGCACAGTCTTTTTGTTTGTACATCACCAAAATAACTTCTTCTTGATTAATGTGGGGAGTGGTATTACACTGCCTGCACAGTCTTTTCGTTTGTACATTTTGAGATCCAGCACACTGCAGCAGCCGCACATGGGCAACGAGTTAAAGACATGTTAGGTAAGAAGAAGTCGTGTTTAGATATACATTATGTTAGATATAACACTTTCATGTATATTATGTCAGATATAAAGTCTGACATCTCCACACCTTCATGTTAGGTAAGAGGAAGTCGTGTTTAGATATACATTATGTCAGATATAACACTTTCATGTATAGCATGTCAGATATAAAGTCTGACATCGCCACACCCTCGTGCTAGGTAAGAGGAAGTCGTGTTTAGATATACATTATGTCAGATATAACACTTTCATGTATAGCATGTCAGATATAAAGTCTGACATCGCCACACCCTCGTGCTAGGTAAGAGGAAGTCGTGTTTTGATATACATTATGTCAGATATAACACTTTCATGTATATTATGTCAGATATAAAGTCTGACATCGCCACACCTTCATGTTAGGTAAGAGGAAGTCGAATCTAGAGTTAAAGTCATGTCAGATAATACTTTGTATATAAAGTCTGATATCGCCACACCTTCATGTTAGGTAAGAGGAAGTCGTGGGTCCGTGCTTTGCGCAGCAGCTGGCTGAACACTTTAATGGACTGTCCCCTGCGATACAAAATGCGTTGCAGTTCACTTTAATCTAATGCACTTTAAATATAATGCACTTTAATATAATGCACTTAAATGGACTGTCCCCTGCGATACAAAATGCGCTGCAGTTCACTATAATATAATGCACTTTAAATATAATGCACTTTAAATATAATGCACTTTAATATAATGCACTTTAATGGACTGTCCCCTGCGATACAAAATGCGTTGCAATGCACTTTAAATATAATGCACTTTAATATAATGCACTTTAAATATAATGCACTTTATATATATGCACTTTAAATATATGCATTTTAAATATAATGCACTCTAAATATAATGCACTTTAAATATAATGCACTTTAAATATAATGCACTTTAATGGACTGTCCCCTGCGATACAATATGCGTTGCAGTTCATTGGGAGCACGTGCACACACACACACACACTCACACGCACACACGCACACACACACGCACACAGCATCTGGAGGTACACAGATAGGACTTGAAAGGTTGCTAGAAAGATAGTCCCACTAATGCCATTTCTGTTTCTTACGCGACCACGTGACAGTGCTGTGTGTGGTTGCGTAACAATAATGTGTCACAGTATAGCAAAAGAACTGTGTTACGCGACCACGTGACAGTACTGTGTGTGGTCGCGTAACAATACTGTGTCACAGTATAAAACACAGAACTGTGTTACGCGACCACGTGACAGTACTGTGTGTGGTCGCGTAACAATACTGTGTCACAGTATAACACACAGAACTGTGTTACGCGACCACGTCATAGACGCAGAGGTACAATGTAAAAACAACTAGGGTTGGCCAGAACCGTATACAAACACCGTATATGACCGTATATTTGGTGATGTTCCTGCCAAAAATACTGTATATACACCGTATATATATATGGTTCCGACCAACCATAAAAGCAACGGGTGCAAACGAAGCCGGTCCGACTATTTACAACCTACCGTCACCGAACACCAGACTGGCACGACACTGGATACGTTGCACACACAAACATTGCCCATAACATGACACCTCATGCAGATACTTTATACTCACTCACGTACCCGGTGCACGCTCCCTCTGTTGATGGAGGACTTACACACCATTGGCAAGCAAACGCGTTGGCTTGCCAATGGTGTGAAAGACCTCCGATATATACCTCAACACCCTCAGATTGCAGCACAAGGTACTGACGCACGGATGCTTTAGACTCACTCAAGTACACAGGACACTGGCTATGTTGCACACACAAACATCACCCAGTACATGATAGCTCATGCAGATACTTTAGACTCACTCAAGTAGCTGGTGCGTGATACCTCAGATTGCAGCACATGGTACTGACGCACAGATGCGTTGGACGCACTCAAGTCCCCAGGCCATATTTCCTCATTGCTGTACACAGCTGCTTTAGACACGACAAAGGACCCAGGTCATGAAATCTCATCGCAGACACACCGTCGACACAACAAAGTACCAGGTCATGATCATATCACAGCAGTTCACACTGCTGGTACACAGATGCTCATGGACACACACACACACACACACACACACACACACACACTCAAATACCCAGTGCATGATACCTGATTGCAGTCCACAGTGCTGTGGTACACAGATGCTCATGGACACACACACACACACACAAAAACACCCAGTGCGTGATACCTGATTGCAGTCCACAGTGCTGTGGTACACAGATGCTCATGGACACACACACACACACACTCAAATACCCAGTGTGTGATACCTGATTGCGGTCCACAGTGCTGTGGTACACAGAAGCTCATGGACACACACACACATACACACACACACACTCAAATGCCTAGTGCATGATACCTGATTGCAGTCCACAGTGCTGTGGTACACAGCAAGATGCTTGGGACTCACAAGAGTACCCAGGACATGAAATGTAGAAATTACCCAGATCACCTCGATCTCATTGCGCACAGCGTACACTAGCATGCCTAAGCTCTTTTAGTATTGCCCCAGATACTTTTAACGTCATATTCAACCACGTACATGGTCAGCATGCCTAAGCTCTTTTAGCATTGCCCCAGATACTTCTAACGTCATATTCAACCACGTACATAGTCAGCATGCCTAAGCTCTTTTAGCATTGCCCCAGATACTTCTAACGTCATATTCAACCACGTACATGGTCAGCAGGTAGGTCATGGGCACACCAGTGACTCGAGCCATCTCAATCTGTTGGTACATGCACATCAGCTTGTCCAGCAAGCGCTGGGGCAGGTAGGCGTCCTGTGAAGAGCAAGGGAAAACGTACGATTAGAAATGCACGTGTGTTTATTCCGGTGCAGGCTACGAATGGTAACAATGTACGTCATGCTTTAGTGCACTGCAGGCCATTCATGTTCCCTTATGTAGCAGAAGCTGGGGCGTGCAAATGAAGAGCGTGAGCATCTTGGTGCGGGTGTAAGAGTTGAAGAGCGTGAGCGTCTTGGGGCAAGTGTGAAAGTTGCAAAGCGTGAGCGTCTTAGAGGAAGTGTGAGATTTGAAGGGCGTGAGCGTCTTGGAGCAGGTGTAAGAGTTGAAAAGCGTGAGCATCTTGGTGCAGGTGTGAGAGTTGCAAAGCGTGAGCGTCTTAGAGGAAGTGTGAGATTTGAAGAGCGTGAGCATCTTGGTGCAGGTGTGAGATTTGAAGAGCGTGAGCATCTTGGTGCAGGTGTAAGAGTTGAAGAGCGTGAGCGTCTTGGAGCAAGTGTGAGAGTTGAAAAGCAAGAGCATCTTGGAGCAAGTGTGAGAGTTGAAGAGCATGAGCGTCTTGGGGCAAGTGTGAAAGTTGAAAAGCGTGAGCATCTTGGAGCAAGTGTGAGAGTTGAAAAGCGTGAGCATCTTAGAGCAAGTGTGAGAGTTGAAGAGCGTGAGCGTCTTAGAGCAAGTGTGAAAGTTGAAAAGCGTGAGCATCTTAGAGCAAGTGTGAGATTTGAAGGGCGTGAGCATCTTGGTGCAGGTGTAAGAGTTGAAGAGCGTGAGCGTCTTGGGGCAAGTGTGAGAGTTGAAAAGCGTGAGCATCTTGGAGCGAGCGCGAGAGTTGAAAAGCGTGAATATCTTGGAGCAAGTGTGAAAGTTGAAAAGCGTGAGCATCTTGGAGCAAGTGTGAGAGTTGAAGAACGTGAGCAAGGAACACAGCAGCTGATGCAGTTCTACGAAAAAAAGTGCAATGCATGCATGCCTCAACACATAAAGGAACACAGCAGCTCATGCGCAGCAGGGAGGAGGCCAGATCTCCTGCCGTCCTGCTACCCCCATGCCCCTGTAAAACCACCGCTAATAAAACATTTACAGAAACCCTCCATTCTGCAAACAGCCCACAGACACTTTTAACAAACATCCTAAGTTGCACTGTGCCATTAGTTTCAGCTAATTCACTGCTAAGCCCCGTGTCATTGGTATTACACCTGCTGCTAACCAGCATATATAGCTAGGGTTGGCCAGAACCGCATACATACACCGTAAATGACCATATATTTGGTGATTTCCCTGCCAAAATTACCATATATACCGTACATATATGGTTCTGGCCTACTCTATTCATAGCACACCCACCTTCAAGCAGTACACAGCCAGCCGCCTCCGCGTCTCTTCATTGCCATTCTGTAGGTCAGTGATGCAGCTATGGTGAACATCCTCCTTCTGCTCTCCCAAGAAATGAGCAGACACAGCATTCAAGCTGCAGACGCACACGGAAACAGGAAACGTGATTACTAAAGCAGCTGTTATGCACATCCTTGTGTAAACAAAAAAACTAGTTTATCAGCTGTGGTGCACATCATCGTTCAAACAAAGCACGTGGTTAAGAAATCAGCTGTTATGCACATCTTCGTTTAAACAAAGAAAGTGGTTACCAAAGCAGCTGTTGTGCACATCCTCCTTCAACTCCCCCAAAAGATTAGCAGACACAGCATTCAAGCAGCGTAAACAGAATTTGAAGATGTTAAGTGGGTGTCATTTGGCACACAGAAGCAAAGAAAAGCTATAACAGTTAAAAGTTATGACAAGTAGGGGGAAGCATCGCAAGCGATGCTGAAAAGTTGGCGAAGCCTTTTGCGCTGTAAACTGGCAACTTGTGTGTGCTTTGTGCGCGCTTATACTTGTGTATGTGTGTATGTATGTGTGTGTGTGTGCGTGTGTGTGTGTGTGCGTGCGTATGTGCGTGCGTGCATGTCTGTGTGCGTGCGTGCGTGTGTGTGTGTGTGCGTGCATGCGTGCGTGCGTGTGTGTGCGCGTGTGCGCGTGCATGCATGCCTTCAACCTGCTCACATCTGTCAGTCAAACATGGAGACTCGCATCCTCTCAGAACACGCTCCCATCGTCATCGCGTCA
>Ga0307942_1003208_pt1 | contig 13244 bp, 11 predicted proteins | sample OrgLakmetagen175_FD_201846 | JGI IMG/M metagenome (GOLD analysis project Ga0307942, IMG submission 201846) | Saline water microbial communities from Organic Lake, Antarctica - #175 | ecosystem: Environmental > Aquatic > Non-marine Saline and Alkaline > Saline | place: Antarctica: Organic Lake...
CCTCCCTCCTTGCTGCTGCATCCCACACACTGCCGCTGCTCCTCCCCTCCCTCCCTCCTGCACGTGCCCTTGTTTGTGGCCGTCCCCTTGCTGCCCCCCAGCACTCCCTTCCCCCTCCCCACCCCCTTTGCTACCTGGGTCTTGACCTGAGGGCCTGCTGATGTGCACACCTCCCTCAGCCTTGACAGGACCTGTGGCCTCCACGATGAGGTAGGCTAGGCTGGTGTGTGGGTGCTCGTGGAAGAGGGCACCTAAGAGTTCAAGGTAGGATTGGTTGCTTTACTCCGAATACAATTGTTTGTGATAATGCAGGTTTGCTAGCAATGTGGTCAAGGCAACACTCTGAACATCTGTGTTACCCCTGTTCTGACACGCATCGAATTAAATTGAACCGCTGCCTGACACACATACCTGGTAATATCATCAGCTGCAGCAGACGTGCCATAAATGCCCGGCGTGACTCCACCTCTGCGTACCAGGGAGTGGGCGCAAGCACCGGGGCTAGTACGGCAGGGTCAAACCCACCTGCAGTGAGCACGTGGTGCACTATAAGTTATAGTCTATATCATATAACAGCCCATCTGCAGTGAGCACGTGGTGCATTATAGCAGTCACGATTGCCTGATCATTCTTTGTCACGTGCGCTGGATGCTAGTTAAGCAAGATAGGATGTGTGATCTTCAGTACTCTGCCTATGTTACACGGTCACATATCCAGGCACACAGTGACGCATAAAGAAGGGTGCTGATGCTTCTCTCTGACTAGCCAAAGGGCCTAGCTTTAGATAAAAACATCAGTGTGTTCCAACAGGATAGAATATGAATAGCCCCACTTCTCCAAACTACACAGCAAAGAAGATCACCAGGAAATGCACAATTGTCACGTAAAAGCTCAAATCCATGCCAAAAAGAAGAACAAGACCTGCTGCATAGCGTACACGCACACACAGACACAGATGAAACACAACACACACGCATACTCCTTTTAATTATTCGGCTGCTTGCAGCGGCTGAAGCATATTGTACACGGCACAAGCATGTATGCACACGTACACACACACCTTGATCTGCTGCTGCGCCAAGCTCCTGTGCAGCTCGCCTGAGCTGCAGCTGCTGAAGCAGATCTGGGGGCAGTGCATCGTCTCCCAGTAGTAAGGGCTGGTTGCTGCTGCACCAAGCCCCTCCCAGCGGGGCTCCTAAAAGAGACAGAGAGCCCAGCACGTACAGCTCGCGCAAGCTGGGTGCCTGGCGTGTGTGTTTAAGTTGTAGTATGTCATGGGTGTATTGTGTGCAGGTGTTTATGTGTGTGTAGGTATTTGCAAATGTGCATGAGCATTGTGTGTGCTTGAGAAAATATAAAGTTTCGATTGCGCAATCGCCCAGGAGGTGCAGCTTCATTAGTGCCTCGCGTAAAAGCCATTGATCAGACACGTCATTTCTCTGGTGTGCATTGCCGTCTTTCGCCAAACAGGCATGCACTTTAAAAAAGAGCCTTGCAAATAAAACGACCCCCTGACCAAACGCAGCAGCACTGAGGCCACTTATTTTGCAGATGCTGCGTATTGCGTACACAGAGTACTATCAGGCAAGGGCAGCTTTTCCCACCCTGATGGGAAGCATGGCAACCCGGATGTCATCCAAGTCAACCACACGAGACAGGTCAGGCTCCTCTGCGCCACCAGCGCCCTCTTCACCGTCTCCTTCTTCGCCCGCCGCTCCTCCAGCTGCTGCGCGTCAGAGAGCGGGGCACCAATGAAGATCAAGCCCGCCAAAGGTAAACCTGACCCGCCAATGGAACAACCGTACATATGGCTCCTGCAAAGTCCTCTCGCGTGTTGTGACAGGCACGTAATACAGAGATGTAGCATCTCTTCAGGAGACTCTACAGCTTCACCTGAATACTGAAATGCTTGCACAGACCATAACTGCTGACTATATCTTCTTCTGTTCATTGGGAGCACCTCTTGGGTGGCAATCTCTTATGGATACAGAGCAGCCTCTGGTGATTACCTGCCAAGCCTTGCGTGTTATCGCTGCTGCCAGAGGGTGGCAAACGTACAGGTGCCCAGGCATTCCTGCTGCGCCGCAGTTCCTCGGCCACCCATACACGCAGCACGTGGGGCTGGACGCCTTGAGTCTTGAGCTCTTCTAGCTCCTGAGTGATAAAAAGCACAAAGGTAACTTCTAACACTACGGAAAAGTTACTGATCAATAATCAAGTGGGAGGTCTTTACTTTACTGCAGGGTAAAAAGGCTATATGCATGCACCAAAAAGCCATGACTTTGCAAATTGAGTCATACCTCCACAGATTAGATGCACGCGACAAGCAGTTCACATTTCCCTCACAGACTGCATCTCACCTTGTCTAACACAACCTCAAATTGAGTCGTGTCCACTCATCAAATGCGCGCAACAACCAGTTCACATCATCCTCGCAGACTGTTTCTCACCTTGTCCAACACAACCACATCTGGTTCTCCAGATCCTTCTTACTGCGCCACCTCCTAATCTCTGCTATGGAAACTTTTCATTTAAGCCTAGCAAAACTCACCTTGTCTAGACGCAGCCCCAGCTGGGCCATCAGCTCCTCTTCATTTACACCTCCCTCCTCTTCTTCCTCTTCCGCCTCCTCCTCCTCCGCTCCCTCTTCCTGCTCCTTCTCCCCGCCCTCTTTGTGCAAAGCATTCGACAAAGGATCAAGTCCCTCATCTGCTCCCCCCTCCCTCCTCTCTTCACCCGTCCCCCCTTTCTCGCCTGCCTCTCCTCGCTGTGCTGAAGAGGGTTGCTGATCAGGCAGTTCCTCCCACCCAGTCCAGCCTCCTCTGTTTTCCTCCCCACCATTACCTGGGGCTCCATCTGTCCCCCTTTCCCACTCTTCCTTTTCCTCTTCTGCTTGTTGAGCAGCCTTCCCTCCAGGCCCGAGCAGCACATCTCGGTTTTCTCGCCTGGCAAGCATGCGCATTCAAATTTAAACATTTGAAGCAGCGACAATCCTCGAATTCGCTAGAAGCCAACATCAAAAAGCTTGTAAACATTGACGATGGGCAGCTGAGAGTAAAGGATTACAAACCCTCTCGTCCCTCAAGGAAAGTAATAAGCAGGCTGAAATTGTACAGAACATGGAACGCACGAACCACAATCCTGTTCCTACCGTAGTAGTGCTCAGTCTAAAGAGTTTGCATCTAACAAAATCATTGAGCCTCCCAACACGCCTCAAACACTTGCGCGCGTACTTGCACACTCACACACACACGCACACACACACACATACACACACACACACCTAACCATGCCGCCCAACCCTGCACCTTTCCCCCCCCCACTTGTGGCACAGACGACTCCCAGACTGCCTCAATCATGCACACGAATATCACCCACAGGCATATACACACATACAGGAATACAACACACCTGAACCATGCTGCCCAGCCCCGCGCCCCTTCCTCCCCCGCTCGAGGCACAGGCGAATCCCAGAATGCCTCAAACATGCGCAGCTGTGCACCATGACTGTACGGGTGCTGCTGCTGAGGTGTGCTGCCCACCGGGCACGCCCCTAAAGGGGTAAAGCAGTAAAATTCCACCAGGGCCTGGACCCTAGACACCACCAGCTCATGGTGGCCACCCTGCAAGTAGGTGTGTTATTCATTACACACACGTTTGCAACGGTCTGTTACACACAGCAGGGATCTCAGAGAAGGACCTTGGCGTACTAGCATTAAAGTCGCCGCGGTCATCATCAAATGCATGAGCGGAGTCATCATGAGCATGAGCATGAGCGCGGTCATCATCAAACGCATGAGCCCAATAGTATTCACAACAAGTTCAGTGAATTTCAGATAGGGCGTAGAAACAGGGATAGCCAAATTGGTAATAATTCCATGCACTGCAGCTTTTATCAAAGCCCTTGGGCAACGGCTCTAAATAACCAACAGCAGCATACACAAAAAAGCTGTAGCTACTGTAGCTCCACCTCATCAAGCCTAGTGCACATTTATGATTAAGTAGACTAAATATGATAGAACACATTACAGACTGGACTGCTCCCACCTGCCAATGCCAGCACTCTTGAGGCACAACATACACATACACATACAGGACACCATATCCAGGCCCACATACACACACGCACCTGCAGCTCCACCATTGTCAAATCCAGCGCGCAGCGAACAGCCCCTGTCTGCAGCGCTTGCACCTCCTCAGGGCTGCAGCTGCCAGCATGCTGGGCTCGTGTCCATGCCGTCACAAGGGCAGGCAGGGCCTCGGCATAGGTGGCCTGCATACATACATAAATTTACATACAGCATTTACACATGCAAACGTGCATACAGCAGTTACACAGACAAACGTACATATTGCAATGTGCATACCATACCATTAGTGATGCTAATCGTGGCCGATCAATTTGAGGAGCAAGGATCGAAACTTTCCCTTCCATGTATGCAAGAAGAGGGAGGAACAAACGAAAGATTCCCTCTACACAAGGAAGCTGCCCTTTCCGTTGCAATCAAGAAGCAGTCAATCTCACGCTCACAGCCGGCACCAAAGTCAAACCCACGTAACAAACAGGCTCTAGCAAACTGCATCAAAAAGCTTACATCCTACCACACACACAATACAGCAAAGACCAGGGCAAAAAAACGAATGAGCCCATTAGCACCCAACACGAAAGACCGGTTAAAAAGACAGATCAGCAGCAAAAGCACGTGCCTGCAGGCTCTGCATTTTAAAGGTCATGAATAAGGTATGGCGCAGGCTTAGGTAAGCCGTCCACATCACAAGCGCAGCTGTGGGACTGCCTTTCTGCTGAGTGCTGCGGATGACCTGTGTGTGTTTACAAGCAGGATATGAAGTTTGCCAAGGTGAGGCTTTCCACCACGAGGGTGCAGTGCATTATTGCAGTGCATTATTGCCAGTGAAGCTGCAGGGCCGAACTTCTGCTGTCAGCTGCATACTGCCCTTGTGAGATCTTGTGCCAAGTTATGCATAGGACACACAACTATTGATCGCTTACATCTCACCCTTGTGAGAGCTTGTGACATGTAGTGCAAAGAATAATGAATGCATAACGCAATACATTTATAACATAATACGATCTCGCCCTTGTGAAAGCTTGTGACATGTTCTGCATAAGACGACAACTACTAACCGCCACCCTAACATCTCATCGTGATCACACAGTTGAAACAGAAGCATTGAGGTACTTGCACCTAAAACATCCACGCTGCATCAAGTTACTATTACTATACCTAAAAAATTCATACATCTACATCCACGCTTAAGTTACTATAACATCCTATAACATCCACGCTGAAGTTCCTCTGCCTAAAACATACACGCTGCATCATATTATGTGTAGGATGATCAGAGTTATCGCGCATCCAAAGTACCAAGACTGATCAAGGTCCAGTGTAAATTCCAAATCTGTAGGGCTGGCCATAACCGTATATATACACCATATATTACCGTATATTTGGTGCTTTCCCTGCCAAAATTAATGTATGTACACCGTGTATATATATGGTTCTAGCCAATCTTGCAAATCTGCCATATTGGTAGATTGCTGGTATTAAAAATTGACTGCAGGATTGCAGTTTGTATCAAAGCCTTCCCCTCACGATGCTGAATAATCACGACCTGCACAATTGTATCTCTGCTTTCTGTATGAGAAACGGTGACGCATGAGTGCATGAGCAATAGGGATGCAGCAAATAATTTGTAGCATTAAATCAATGTCGTTTTGATTGACATTAAACGGCACAATGTTCTGGGTGGCAGCCACTCAGTGAGTGGCATGCTCGATGAGCATTGTACATCGTACATCGTACAAAATGTATGTGAAGTGTTGTATGCTGTATGAAGTGCCATGTGAAGCAGCAGTGTGTGCTCGGAAAATGCGTGACATGACTGGGTTGCCGATAAAAGTGACGAGATATGTGAGAGACGACCGCATACCTGCTCCCAGCGCTTGCACAGGCCCTCTGCATCCACCATAGTACTGTACACCTGCACAGTTCAGGACAGCCAAGGCGTCATGTGGCAACTATCTGGGGGATACAAAGCAGCAGGGAAGCTGCGCGCTATGAAGCAGCACTGGCAATTGAAGAAACAGAAGGGAAGATCTGTGGAACTACCTCACAAAAAAGGCAGAATTTGCTGAAAGGAACTCACATTTGTTGAGCAATAAAAGGGGCAATAGAAGGGGGTAATAGAAGGGGCTATAACAATAGTGAGTCGCATACGGGAGGTCAAAATTATTCCTCCATATTTCATATGACTAGGCGCACACAATACACCACACAGAACAATGCGTGTATAGACAGACGACCACAGAGGAGGCATTGCATGTTTTGCCTAAGCCACAGCATTTGATGTATAACCAGGGTGAAGTGCGACTAGAGACTTTGCTGAGAGGGATGAAGCCATGCTAGGCAAACAGCAATATCAGCATCATCCTCCTTTACCTCCATCATGGCCAGCAGCAGTTGTGGGTTGCTGGGGTGGTGTTCAAGGGCCTTGCTGGCTATAAGAAACCAGCAGAGAGTAAAGAGAGCGAGGATAATGGAGTAAACAATATCCAATAATCACCCTTACCTCTAGCACGACCAGCAGCAGCTGCGTGTTGCCGGGATGGTGCTCAAGGGCTTTGCTCAGAATGGACACCTTCTTCTCTGCCACAGCTGCTGCGTTGGCTGCAGTTGCCCGTCCACGCCGTGCCCTGGGGACAACAGTGTGAAACATTGGGTCAGCCATTCTTTCTAGCAGGGGAATTTCCATACATATATGGTCACAAAAGACGTGTGTATATAACTCTAGCCCACTCATTCTGGGCGTGTCGCCATGACGTAGGTCTTCTCTATTCCAGACATCCAAGGCGTGGCGATCAGGGGTGTCAGAGATAAAGTGTTTGCATGGCCCTCTCTCTCTCCTTTTGTATGTGGTGAGTCGCTTTTTTGCTAGGTCCCCGCACAGTTGCATCATGGTATCATGGTATCTCATGGTATCATATGCATGGTGTGTCATGGTCTCATAACAGTACAATTCTTAGAAGAGGAAGGATATTTATTGACCACGCTTTGCGAGCGGACATGCTGACCTTCTTCTCCAGGACAAAGCTTATGCGCAGAAGATGAGATGGTTAAACAGGAGCACCAATCCCCTAAAGGACTGGCCATAGCAATTACATTTCTCTGATGCAAGCAGTTGTTCAGGTACTTGGCGACTTGCCACATCTTGCTGCTGTTAAGCTGTCGCTATGGGCGGAGCCAATTTAGGAAGCTTATTATTGTTTTGGCAGCTTTCAGCGAGCAGGCTTTCACCTTTCGCACGCCAAACTTCACGCATTGCTACAACACAACAGAACTTCCAACCCCACCCTCGGCCCAGAAGCTATATAGGGTTGGCCAGAACCATTTATATACGGTGTATACTCGGTATTTTTGGCAGGGAAATCACTAAATATATGGTCATATACAGTGTATATATACGGTTCTGGCCAACCCTAGCTATATACAATCATGCTCATGATATGCACAGGCAGCCAGGGAGCTCGCCACCCACCCACCCTCGGCCCAGAAGCTGAGAGGCCTCATCCTGAAAGGCCGCATAACGCAGCCACAGGCCAACATCCCTGGGATTGTCACGTGTGGCAGCATTGAGGTCACGTATCTGACGCAGCGCATACTCCTCCATTGTCTCCCCCCCTTCCTCCTCTTCTACCTCTTTTGGCTGCTGCTGCTGCTGTTGTGTCATGCTGCTGCTGCCGCTGCCATTTCCTCCGCCCTCGTGTAGGGGAATGAAGGAAGGGAGAGGCATGGTGCGCCGCAATGAGGATTTGGGAGTACCACCTAAACCTGAGCAACAACAGCCACAATTTAATATTTGTGACACGGGATTGGCCGAGCTTGACTGGCGTTGGTGACGAATGCGGAATGTTTTGTAGAACAAGAGCAGGCTGCAGATTAAAAATAGAGGACTAGTGTGCAAGTTAGAGGGAGAAGTCATCGAAAGGCTACCATATAAGGCATGACTTAGCGGGAAGGACCTTTTAAGTTCAATTCAGATTCAGTCTTTCCTCTGTAAGAACATCTAATCCTCTGTAAGGACATCCTCTGTAAGAACATCTAATCCTCTGTAAGAACATCTAATCCTCTGTTAGAACATCTAATCCTCTGTAAGAACATCTAATCCCCTGTAAGTACATCTAATCCTCTGTAAGAGCATCTATCTGTGTCTCTCGTACAAAGCATACAAGAGGCCAAAACATATTCCCAGTAGGTAAGTTTTTTTTTGTACAAAACAAAGGTCTCCTCTCTCTATAATACGCGCACCTTGTTCAATAGTTAATGCACAAATACTGACAGCATCTGGGACTTACATTTACTGTGCTCAATGCCTCAGCCTGAAATATACTCTTGAAAGCACATGCTAGGAAGCCAGAAGAGAGAGGTAAGCATAAAACAGAACACTGATAGCCCTCTAATGCTGCAGCAAAGGATCAGCAACAAGCTCACAGCACACCTATGACATGAAACCCCACCATCATACCATATCACCACACTCCCACCTGTGACCCCTGGCCCTGTCTGCATCTTCCGCCCTACCAGCGGCTGCATCCTACGCAAGCGCCGGTTGCGCTCCAGCATGACATTGGCAGCGTGGAAGAAGCGGCTACCGCTGCTCGCAGATTGCCTGTCTGAGTCACGCAGGCTGTCGTACTGCCCCGGGCGCGCACGTGCCAGGCCCAAGGGGTCACGGCGGTAGTAGCTGGCAATGTTGCTGCCGTACAGACTCTGTGACGACAGGGCATGCGTAAGTGGGTGTCCATGTGATGTGCATGCGTGTGTGCATTGTGCTTCTGGGCAGCCTGGCCTTGAGTGCCGAGGGGTTTGTGCTGTGTCAACCGATCGAACGTGTCTGCGCAACACCGTTGGATTTTAGTTTCTGACACCTTCATGAAAGGAAAAAGTCGTAAAATAGGTGCAACATCACAGTTCCTCTCCAAACAGGCATACAAAAATAGCAGAGGCAGCACGCACCATGTACGCCAAGTTCTGAGCATCTCCCTTGGTATCAAAGTAGGAAGCTCCCAGTGCCGCTCTCCTCGCCGCGCTGGCCTGCTTTTCTGCCCACAGCGTTGATGCTGCCTGCGCTCCAGGCCTGCTGGCTCCGCCTTGTCGTGCCATCGCTGCAGCAGCTGCCTGCTGCTCCTTGATCAGGATCTTGTCCAGGTCAGTCTGCTTGGGCTTGCGTTTTGCGGCACCACTGTCCTTCTTGCTCTTCTTCCTGCTGCTGCTTTTGGAGGGCTTGCTGCTTGCTGCATGGGGGGTACGTGCGCGTTTCCTCTTGCGGCATGCGTCCTCTCCCTCCTCTGCGCTGCTGTGATTTGAACTGCTGGAGTCACCAGACAAATGAGCTGCTGCAGCAGCGAGAAGCTTATCCTGCCTCTGCTTCTCTCCTGCGTTACTGGCCTAAAGGAATAAGAAAGAAAGAATTGAGATTCAACCAAGAACCTGTACCAAAATAGACTGAGTTTTGTTTGTGTTTGCGTGTGTTGTGAGTTTATGTGTGTGTGTGTGTGTGTGTGTGTGTGTGTGTGTGTGTGTGTGTGTGTGTGTGTGTGTGTGTGTGTGCTAAGTGTGTGTGTGTGTGTGTGTGTGTATGTGCTAAGTGTGTGTGTGTATGTGTGCATGTGTATGTGTGCATGTGTATGTATGTGTGTGTATGTATGTGTGTGTACATATATGTGTGTGTCTGTATGTGTGCGGGTGTGTGAGTGTGTGTTATGTGTGTGTATGTATGTTTGTGTGGTGCAAGTGTGTGTTTGGGTGTGTGCGGGTGTGTGTGCGTGTGTGTGTGTGTGTGTGCGTGCGTGTGTGTGTGTGTGTATGCCATAATTTGTGTCAATCTTTGTTTTACAACGCACCCATCCCACCTGGAAGAAGGCATCAGCATTAAAACTGGAAAACGAAACCGGGGCCCCATGGCAGGACAGTGCTTGCTGCTCCATCTCCCATCAACTCGGATTTTCGAAAAACTATTCGAAGCTGCAACACAGATCTTTGAACACAATTTAAACAGATATATATTAAATTTAACACCCGCCAATCCAGGGCTTGAACCTGTGCTGTAACCAAATTGAGTATCGCTTCCTTCCAGCAATCATTACCAGGTTCAGGGTCAAGGGTGGAACAGGATGGTTAGGTAATTAAAACAGCAAAACTTTACGCGATGTGATGGAAGATGGAAGCAGATATTTCCCAGAGGGGGCTAGCTGCTATCCTGGGTATTTTTTCTCTTTTGTGGCGGTTTATTACCTACTTTCACCCGTACTGGCGGTGCTCTATACGACATCCTTTTATTCTTAGTTAGAAGCAAGCGCTCTACAAGCGTTTGTTAAAAAAGCTCTGTGTGTATTTGTCCACTACTGTAGTGGACAACTCGTCCTGTACGTTAGTGGACATCCTGGTGAGTATTAGGTGCTAGCTGAGGCCCAAAACGGGCAAGTTTTATATGCTCTTTGAAATATACGCCCCAAAATTGGCAAGCTCCAAATATGAATCCTAGACTGCCATAGATGTAAAATTTGAGCTTGCCATTTGCGTGTGCTTAATTTGCTGTGGCGGCGCGTGCAGGCCATCTTTTACCACAAATTGTTCATACCAACTCACCCACTGCACCAATCTGGAATATTTTTAATGGTGTAGAAATCTTATTGGTAAAGAATATCACTGCAAAAAATGAAAGAAAACGGCTGAGTGGTTGGTGTTTTCTGAGGATTTGAGTCATTTCCCATGAAAATCACCACATCAGGATGCACCATGTGTGCTTAATTTAGTCTACCTCAGCACGCAAAGTGACCCACATAACACTGGGCACATGCTCGGGTAGCTCTCAATGCCAGCTACGATTTGGCACTAAAATGGTGTCGATCGGATGAAGTGACTGTGAGTGCCTGCCTTCTGAATGCAAAAATGAGCATTTTCAGGCACTTCCTCTGTTAACCCCCTCTGGAAAATTCCCTTGGGATTGTGGTGCTTCTAATTGTTGGACTAGGCAGATCAAGGATGCTTTTGGTGATTTGCAGAATGGCACTTTAAACAGAAGTGACTTTACATTACAGGAAGCTGAATATTTCTAATTTGCGCATAGACTTGAGATTCAGGCATCAGGCAGTTTGGAGAGAGGCACATGGTCAAGACCCCTGCTTTATTAAAAGTCTGTGGCTTATCACAATTTGCTTACCATACCTTATCACAATTGGTCTGCTTTCTTGTCTGAGAGACCGGTTTCTGATGCACGTGCACCATTTGTCTTGCCGGAGTAATTGAAGATGGTTCTGAGCAAAAATGTCATGAGGAATATTGGCAGCTCAGTTCAGAATTTGAGGACATAGGTTGAAGTGTGAAACTGGTTTATACGGCAGGAGTCCGGACAGGAGTGCACTTGTTTACGATTTGTGTGAACACGGGGCGGGGATATGCAAGATGAGGAATACGTTATTTTGTCATGTATGGGCACCGAACATTAACGGCACCAGTTCACCATTTATTTGATAATATTTCCATCATATTTCTGACGGTGATATCAAAGGTTTTGTTTCTCAGCATAGCTCAATTCGTTAGGTGCAGTCGTCGATCTTTTTGATTGATTTTTTTGTTTTAACCCATAGGTTGAGCAGCCATGCCAGCCAGGCTGGAGGCCTTTGTAATCCAAATAAACAAAACAAAACAATCATTATTAGCTGTTCTGCTCTGGGGGGGATGCCTCGTCGAGGAGCTCTGCAATTGTCTTTTCCAGCTCCTCGATGCGGCCTCCCATGTCATCTACCTGTAAGCGCGAAAGGACAGCCGTTTAGTGGATACAGCACAAGTTAGGCGGTTCCCCTTTCGTCAACGACAGTTATAATACATGCCCAAAACTTACCTGACCGTGCAGTGCCGGCACGCCAAGCCGCTTGTAATCAATAAACAACTTCCATATGCTTGCTACTCTGGCATGCCCAAACGAGGCCAAGCCTAGTGTAAGTTTCAATTTTTGGACTTCCAAGTAGAAATTATGGCGGTTCTCAATACTAATGCATTTGCGCTTATAGTATTGCGAGGCCTAATTTTTGTGAGGTGCCCAAATAATTAGAATACTAATAGGTAATTAATTTGCAAGCATTAAGGTTTTGCAAGGTCCTTGAAAACTTAGGAAATTTCACGAAATTTGCAATTTTTTGGGGTGTTCATGAGCTTCCCTCCCTTCTTGAATGCCTCTGGAAGCTCCTGCTTCTGCTGCTTGTGCTGCTGCTGCAGGATGGCTGCCTGCTGCATGCGTTTGCACACCGTGCTCCAGAATTTGCATCTGAGACAGCAGCAGCCCTGCCCTCACACTTTTGTCCTGGAGAAGCTTGAACCTCCATTGGAGGCTGTGCTTGGGTCTGCCCAAAGTAAAATGGAGTAGGAAAGATACTTGCTTGTCAGCAGCAGGTGCTTGCACAGAACGCTCAGGGCAATGTCAGCCTCAGAAGCTCCTCAGGAACACCACATCCCCTTCTTAGGTTGCAACTCGGCCATAATGATGATGGTTGCCCCTGAAAACGACGGGCGTCCTTTGTGGAGCCCAGAATCGCCCCCGCTGGAAAGTCAAAGTCTTGCGAGGTCCGGAAAACTATATTTTTCTCGGCCTGACTTATTGCAAGGGGCCTCAATAGTTATTCAGTTATTTATTTATTCGCAAGACAACCAAGCACACTACAGTATGCAATACTGTACGAAAAGTACATCACCGCCCCCTAATCATTGTTTTGTATAGGGGCGGTGACGGGGCGCTGGGGTAATATATATTTATTTCTGAAGGGGGCGTTTGTGGGGCGGTAGCGGAATTTAACGTTTTTGAGCAGTGCGAGGGATAAGTGGCCAGTAACTCCTGCACTCATCTTCCCTGCACTCCCTAACCCCCCAGCCCCAGCTCCGCCTGCCCCTGTCCCTGCACCCCCAACCCCAGCCCCAGCCCCGCCTGCACCCGTTGCACCCGTCATCCGTCGGGAAGTTTCAACGTGGGGGGGGCGATTGCAGTGCAAAACTGTAAAATATAGATTTAGGGGGGGGCGGTTGCATATTTTGACCATAAAATCAGGAGGGTCCAGTGAGCATAACTTTTGGACGTCACGTGTCAATCCCATTAAAAATTGTATATTCGGAATCCTGAGATTGAGAGCTATCGATTGATATATAAATGGGTCCGATCCGAGGGGGTCGGGG
>Ga0307942_1003209_pt1:0-2500 | contig 13243 bp, 11 predicted proteins | sample OrgLakmetagen175_FD_201846 | JGI IMG/M metagenome (GOLD analysis project Ga0307942, IMG submission 201846) | Saline water microbial communities from Organic Lake, Antarctica - #175 | ecosystem: Environmental > Aquatic > Non-marine Saline and Alkaline > Saline | place: Antarctica: Organic...
TGTGTGAATCGCGTGTGTGCTCGTCTTACCTTGGGGATCAGTTTTGGAAACATTTAGATCAGTATATTAGATAAATAAATTATGTTCTTTCGTCGATGCCCTGTACAAAGCGACCAGTCATTCTCGATATGAAGGCATTTTCCGTATTAATACCGTAAGTATCATTCGCAGGATTAACATAACTTAAAATGATGATGATGCACGAGTGAAGGCAGTACGCAAAAAGAGAAGTATGTAATTAAGGTAAGGTAAGGTAAGGTTACATCGCTATATATGCCTCTGGTGGGCATCTGAGCGGAAGCTTGGGAAAAAGCCTGTAACCAAACCAAAAAACGCTAGAAAAATCAAGGGAACAGGGCTAGGCACTTGGCTACAAAAGAGGCAACACCAAACATATCAGGTTGGTTCATAAAGGTCCTCAAACGAGCTGGGCTATCCTCAAACTGAGGTGGGAAGACAAGCTGTTGCTGTGTGCGAAGTCTGACTAGATGTTCATGCGGACAACAAAATGTGCTCCTCATCCTGAATAGTGTGCCAGTCACATCTGTCACAGATCCTGAGCTCATAAGGCCTTCTATTCCTGTCATGACGCATTCTTTGGACTAGAAAGTTGTGGCCAGATAGGCGAAGGCAAGAAAGTGCTCGGCTGAGGTTGCTGGAAATGTCCAAGCGAAGGTAGAGAGGCAACACAGGCTTTTGATTTCTTTTTCTGTCATACCACCATCCAGAAGTATTCCCCAAAGGTACACCGAAATGTGTGTGATATGTCCTCATAATTCTGCTGGAATGGTGAGCTTCATGTGGTGTCAAAACGTCAAGATCTCTCCAGCCCCCAATGATATGTTCACGTAGAGTGAGTTCAAACTGTCGTTGATTGATAGTCTGACGAGATCGTATGGCATCCAAAAACTGTTGAGTTGTAGGTAAATCTTGGAGCACATGCAGAACCTGGTAAGTCCATGTATCACTTCTGTTTGCAAGAAGTAAATCAGCCCGCACAATTTTCTCAAGAAGAGGGTTGTTTGAAGAGAGTAAACTGTTCCAGAATCTTATGGTGCATCTGATCCAGTAGAAAAAGATGGGCTTCTGGACTGTTTCGCGGAGCACGCAGTGAGTATCAGTACCTTTTTTGACACCCAGGAGTTTTTTCAGGAAGCCAAAATGAAGGACGTGTGCACGGGTGGTTACTGAGGAATCATATGTCAGTGAAAAAGTGGCCCATACTTGGCATCCGTACAGGCCAGCTGTCAAAGCGAAGACCTAAAAAAGCCACAACATGGCATGTTTTCTGTGTTTGATACCCTTGCTAGAACCGGTTCTGTAAACTCTAGCTATCGCGAGCCTCAAGTTGTCTGCCATCTTCTCAGCTGCTGTGTGCATATTTCCATCACGAGTAAGAGTGAATCCAAGGTATTTGAAATGAGTGACAAGTTCTAGAGGTGTGCCATCGTACGTGAAGGTGGTATGTAAATAAATCATGCTTTTCACAACAGCTGAACAACGCAGGAGTCAAAGGAAACATCTTTCTTCTCTTCCATCAGCTTCATCGCCTCGGTGCGATGCCCATGATTCCTCTGTGACGATGATCAGTGCTCACGGTTTTAACCTGCATTTGAAGGGAGGCTTGGCGTTACAAAAGAGGGAGTTTAACCGACGCAACGAAACCCTAGTGTTAAAAAAGGCTCCCACCTCTGTGAAGCCAGCGTCTCTCATAGCCTGCTCAACATCAAAGGAGTAGTACTCGTCGCTCCAAGGCTCTGTGCTCTGTGTGATGGATGCAATGGGAAAAAGGTTGGTCTTGCAGCTATGTTGGGGTCCCAGACGTGTTGATGATCATAAGTGCATGCACAGAAAACAAGCAGGGTTTGAAAAGCATGAGTCGGTCAAATCTTGCCATGCAAGATAACTGCGTTGTTTACACCATCCTAACTGAGGAAGTCAATATGAGTTTTCTACATCTGCGAGGGAAGCAAACAAAGCTGCATCAACTAGAGAGAGGCTGCACAATTGGCTTCCAATATAGCAGCATCTTCTTCCATTACCTTCATGAGTGTGAAAATGGCGGGGGGCAGGTTCTGTATGGTTTCGCTGCGAGGATTGTTGTCGACAAAGTACAGGACGCCACCTGGCCGTACGATCCGTGCCGATGCTTGCACAAAGTCAGTGATGGTTTGTTGCGGGCATTCGTGAATCACAAACTGCAAGTGGGATGGGCAAGAAGCACTTGTTGGAGGCATGACATGATTCGTAGGACTGAACAGTAGCTGAAGACAATGCGGCAATGCACTGCGGTTTACGGTTGTGCTCCAGCTTTTTAAGTATGCTGCTTGTTGCCACGATCCATGGACTCGCAAAGTGTATGTGTCAGGCAGAGGAGTGCAGTGCATACACAAAGGGACGCTTTTGTCAGTCAAGAGGCAGTGTTTTAGGATGTTGTCCAGAAAACAGAGATGAAGGGGAACATGGAACGCTAATCTGCAGGCCAAATTTTTTGCAAAAT
>Ga0307942_1003209_pt1:7500-13243 | contig 13243 bp, 11 predicted proteins | sample OrgLakmetagen175_FD_201846 | JGI IMG/M metagenome (GOLD analysis project Ga0307942, IMG submission 201846) | Saline water microbial communities from Organic Lake, Antarctica - #175 | ecosystem: Environmental > Aquatic > Non-marine Saline and Alkaline > Saline | place: Antarctica...
ACCGCCCTGCCCAAGGGCAAGAACGAGCAGCAGCGTGACATGGCTGTCATCGCTCTCAAGACTGTGGTGAGCGAGGTGCCTGGGGGCAACCTGGCTGTCAGCGCAGCGAACACGATCACCAACAAGATGCTGGAGGGGGTCAGCAAGGTGGGGCCCGGTTTTGCCAGTGGTGTGAAAGGTGCAAGGCGTCTGTTAGGATTACAGGTACGAGGTAGTCAAAGCCAGTACAGCCAGTACAACACAAACAAGATGCTTTGCAGGAGGTCAGCAAAGTGGGACGTGTGGAAGAGGTACTAGACTGAATACATACATTGTGCTGCACACGTGGCTGCGTCCTTAACCGTCGCACGCTTGTGTTCCCTGAACTGCACGCCGTGCTCTGTGCTGTGTGTCACACAGTTGCTGCAGAATGTTGTGCTCCCTTGGCATGCCCTGCTACGGTATCAGCGTTGTGGTGACGCTGCAACGTTGCGTATTACAGCATATACAACGCACACGCAAATTTTTCGTTTAATAGTTGTGTGTTCCTGCATCAGAAGAAGGTTTCTCTCTCTCTATGTGTGTGTGTGTATGTGTGTGTGTGTTTGTGTTTGTGTGTGTGTGTTTGTGTGTGTGGTTGTGTGTGTGTGTGCGCGCAAAGCCTGCAGTTCAGTTTTTGAGACGTGCACGCAGTGACAGCATGCCTCCAACGTCGTGAATGACACACATTCTTGGATTTTGTAAATGCTAAGAATCCACGTGGCACATGTTCCATCACAGTACTATGCCTTGAATGTTGTGTGTGACACAAAGTCGTACTCCATGACTCACATGTTCACATGTTAACATCAGGATGCCTCCAACGTTGTGAGTGACGCTTTGGACATCCTGGCGGACGTGACTCAGAAGTTTGGTAACCTGCTGGTGGCGGAGCACGCCCACATGAAGGCTGCATTGATGCCCCACCTGGACGACACGCGCACCCCCATCCGCAAGCGTGCCATGTACTGCCTTGGTGAGTGTGTGATGCACCTATTTACAACTAAAGGGATTTTCGCATGAAGGCTGCACTGATGCTTGACTGGGACGACACGCGCACCCCCATCCGCAAGCGTGTCATGTATTTGCCTTTAGTGCGCCTTTTTAAACTGGAAATAAAATTTTGATGCTGGTGGTGTGCAACAGGTAATTACAGCTTCTGTCAGATGCACAAAATGTTTGCGCGCGATGGTGCATAATGGTGCGCGGTTGAACTACATTTGGCTCCACTACCTCTGGCTCCACTGTCATCAGCCGTATCTACAGTGTACAAAAGTGTAAAGCCTGCGTACAACGAGCGCCCTATATGAAGCTCTCCTATCCCTCACCTGCCGGCTTGCTGCTCCCTTGTTCGCACACGCCCTTTCTTTGATAAAGGACACCTATGTCATCCATGATTGACAGCATACTGCCACTTGGAAAGACACGCCATATCCACAAGCTTCTTAGTAACGTGCTGTCATTCACGTAAAGACACCTGTCTCATCTGTGGGTGACAGCATACTCGGCCAGAAGTGCCGCGTCAGTCTCTCAACATTTCCCAGAATGAACTCTCTCTCTCTCTCTCTCTCTCTCTCTCTCTCTCTCTCTCTCTCTCTCTCTCTCTCTCTCTCAAACACACACACACAAACACACACACGCGCGAGGAAGCAAACATACCTCACGTGCACGCAGCGGCCACATCTGTGTACATGAGTGACAGCCTGCTGGATGAGGTGGTGCAGCACCTGCTGCAGAGGCTGAAGGAGGGACAGAAGGGCACCAAGCCGGATGCGCTGCGCAGCTACGTGTCCACAGTGGGCCACATCAGGTGGGGAGGGTGTATGATACTTAGCCCATGCTTTATCTCCAATACGTGCGTGTCAATGTCAAGAGGGTATTGAGCTGTTGCAGCTACGTGCCCACAGTGGGCCACATCAGGTGGGAAGGGTGTATGATACTTAGCCCATGCTTTATCTCCAATACGTGCGTGTCAAGGTCAAGAGGGTATTGAGCTGTTGCAGCTACGTGCCCACAGTGGGCCACATCAGGTGGGGAGGGTGTATGATATACATGCGTGTCAAGATCAAGAGGGGTATTGAGCTGTGATGAGCTGCGCATCTGCATGTCCATCGTGAGCCACACCAGTGGGTTATGCGTCTGTATAGGAGCGTGTACACCTAGGTTGTAAATTGTACAAAGAGGCACACGTGCAAGTGCCAAGCAAAGGAGGACACACTTTGCTAGGATGAGAAAGCACACACGCATCGGATGTTAAACAAACGAGTACAGCCTTGATGAATTTACCTCAAGCTACACAACCAAGCCCATAGCCCTAATATCCTACTTCACGTCCACCGCACTTGGTTGGTTCAAGCATCCCTGGAAAAACTGCTGTGTTAATCCTCCCTCGCCTTCTCCTCGCCTCTCTTACACCAAACCCTTAGACTCTGTTTTTGACCACTCCTCATACCTCAACCCCTTTAACCCCATCGTCAATATTCTTCACTCCCCCCTCATGCGCAGCCGTTCCGTGGGCTACCGCTTTGGCAAGTACCTTGGGGAGGCCACCAACCTGGTGGTTGCATACTGCGAGTCTGCAAAGGAGAAGGAAGGGGACGATGAGCTGAGGGAGCACTGCCTGCAGGTGGGGGATGTGTGTATGTGTGTGTATGTGTGTGTATGTGTGTATGGCCTGTCTTGTGTGAAATTAAGCAGTGTGTGAGTGATGTGTGCTTTTCATGTGGATTGGGCAATATAATGTCTTGGCTTCCTTTTCCTTGGTTTTTGTAAGGAGTCATTTTCATTTCCTGATTAATTTTTGGCGAAGCCCCCCTCGTGGGGGCGTGAGCCCCTAGCGCTGTTTACTTCCCACCACACTTCACACAGGCCTCCCCAGGCTCACCCAGGCCACCCCACAGGCTGAAACTTGACATAGCCCCTAATAGAAACTCGTACTGCACCAGATAAATTCTGGGACCCTTAGTGCTGTGTATGAAGTGTTAGAGAAGTTTTATTTTTGGGGAGTCCAGCTCTCCTCCCCAAGCCCACCCAGGCCACCTCCCAGGCTGAGACTCGACATAGGCTCCTAACCAATCTTTCTACCAGAGCAGATGAATTCTGGGAACCTGGGGTGCCGTGTGTAAAGTGTTAGAGACAAGTTTTATGTTTGGAAGCTTTAGGAGCGGCCCAGGATTCCTCGGCCAGGCCCCCAGACCACTTCCTGATGGTGCAGCATCCATCAGCACACTTCCCCGGCTGCGGATGCTGCGTCAGGGGCCCTCGGTTGTGTTCCGGCTGCAAATTTCACGGTTGACCATGCAAGCAGAATCAAGTAATACTAATTTCGATGGGCTATATAATTTTAGTTTAACCAGATGTTCATGACGCGCGGAAGTTTGCTTGGACAGGACCCTTTAGGAACGCGGTCCGTGTTTGCTTGACTGTTCGCGGGGCATGGAGCGCACGGTGCAGGTGCTTGCCGCGCATTGCGCGTTGAAGCAGAGTTCAGACATCCTGGCCAGCCCGGGCACCATGCTCGCATCTGCCCTCACAACAGATAGGGAACAGCAAGAGCAGCACATCCTCACGCCTGCTTCAGCAAAGGCTGCTCCAGCACAGTGTCATGCACACCACTGCAGCATCTGTGGGGCAGCAAGGCACACACAGGCACATACACACGCATGCGTGCACACATACAAATACAAACGCGCGCAATTACTCACAGGCGCGCACACGCACGTACACATGCACACGCACAAACATACAGACACGCGCGCACACATACAAATGCCCAAACACACAGCACACACACGCGCACACACACAAACACACATACACGCACAATCACATGCACACATGCATATGCATGCACACGTTGCGCGCGTGATGGGCTTCGCCAATTTTTCAGCGTCGCTAGTGACGCTCCCATACTTGTCCTTTTCACATTGTGCATTTGAAAAAAGCTGTTGCCTGTTCGACATATGTGATTATACAGTGGTTTTTCACTGCCTGCGTAGTTTTTTCTTTTTCTCACAGTTTCTTGCTTAGGCAACCCCTGATGCAAAGTCTGGTGCTTATTGGTATCTGGTGCACTATGCTGCGCCGTACAGGTGCTTGTGCTGTGCTGCCCCGAGTACTTTTTTCATACCTTTACGCAAGAAGATTCTGCACATGCCAGGTCACGGGAGCTTCGTGCTGTCCAGATTAATTTCAGCATGCGCCTCGACGCCATTCTTTGTAAACTCCGTGTATGCCTGGCCATGGAGTTTTTTTCCGCTGCCTATTGCCATCTCTGAGTTTTTCAAATGTTACAATGGTAAGAGTTACGCTGCATACACTATAGGTAGGGTTGGCCATAACTATATACTATATATTATATGTACGCACGGTGTACATACGGTAGTTTTGGCTTGAACATCACCAAGTATACGGTGTATGGTGTATATATGCGTGTAGATACAGATCTGGCCAACCCTAACTTCAGGCCATGGAGGGCTTTGTGATGTGCTGGCTGCCCTGTTGACGCACGAGTCAAATGTTAAAACGCTAGAGTTAATTACGCTGCATACGCTACAGGCCATGGAGGGCTTTGTGATGTGCTGGCTGCCCCTTTGACGCACGAGTCAAATGTTAAAACGCTAGAGTCATTTACGCTGCATACACTACAGGCCATGGAGGGCTTTGTGAGTGCTGCCCCGTTGACGCACGAGTCAAATGTTAAAACGCTAGAGTTATTGACGCTGCATACACTACAGGCTATGGAGGGCTTTGTGATGTGCTGCCCTGTTGACGCACGAGCCCACCTGGACCCCCTGATTAACGCGGGCCTTAAACTCATCAAGTTTGACCCCAACTTTGCCGACGAGGGCATGGACGAGGACGAGGGGGAGAATGAGGAAGGGTGCGCATAGTGCATTTACACACACGCAAAGAACACTGTGTGCTCACGTGTGTTGTCCGTTGGATCTTCACTGGCGCTGGTTTTCATGCGGGGCTGGTGACGGGCTTTGTGGAATGTGGCGTTGTGTTCTTGCAGCAGAATATTGATGCAAGACGAGTTGTCCGGTGAAAACAACTGTTTTTATGGCGGATACAGTGTGGTTTAGGCTGGTATGCGTGTGTATGAGTGCAAAGTACTTGGCCAACGCACAAAGCTGACGCAACATATGCCATACACACCAAAATGCACCGCGTCTTGCTTCATATCTATGCAGTGGGGATGAAGAGGAGCAGGAGGAGGACGAGGAGGCTTATTCGGACGACGAGGATGTCAGCTGGAAGGTGTGTTTTGTCAGCGACACTTTCCTCGCCGACAGTTTGACCTAACCCTCTGTTGCTTTTTTGATTCTACATTGATAACAGTATCGCTGCAGGTAGGTAAGGAATTTGTGCACAAAGCATTGAGCAGCCTTCTGAGGCAATTGCGTAGCCGCTCATTAACAATTGTTTATGGAACGTCTAATCGCTTGTGCGTCTCCAATTCTCCTCCAATTCTCCTCCAATTTCTTTCAGATACACCTTTCTACGCACACCGCCTCCTACTCCATACGTTGCCTTTCACTGTTCACAGGTCAGACGCGCGGCTGCCAAGCTCCTCTCCATCATTGGCAGCCAGTACCCTGACGCGGTTGCTAACATCTACAAGCGCACCTCAGGGGAGCTCATCAACAGGTGGGCACCTATTGTAAGGTTTGCCGCAACTGTGCGACGACCTTACTTGCAAGACGACTCTTAAGTGTGCCCA
>Ga0307942_1003210_pt1 | contig 13243 bp, 11 predicted proteins | sample OrgLakmetagen175_FD_201846 | JGI IMG/M metagenome (GOLD analysis project Ga0307942, IMG submission 201846) | Saline water microbial communities from Organic Lake, Antarctica - #175 | ecosystem: Environmental > Aquatic > Non-marine Saline and Alkaline > Saline | place: Antarctica: Organic Lake...
CCCCAGAGGAACTCCCAGCCCCTCAGAACGTAGCATGATCACTTGCTTATTGCTACCACAACCCAGAAGGTGGTGCCTGTAGCGTAGATGAATTGTGCAACAGCTGCATCCACACAAGCCTTGGTCATTGCCCTCTTGCTGCAGGTGTCCAATGACTGTGTAGATGCTGCTGCTGATGTGCTTGCTGTAGTCCTGTGCAGGTGCCTCTCTTTTCCTGCATGCTCCTCCCTCTGAGCACTAGCGTCGGCAATTTCTCCCATTGCTAGCGAGCGCTGCGACTACGCCCTGAGGATTCCTGCCGGGTCAGCTTTGCATGCTGCTACACCTACGCTGGGATTCTGCCTCAATAAGTGCTCGCGGATGCGGGGGGCACCGCTGCTGAAATCTCGGAATTCTGGCACCCGGCATCTGGCATCTCGCATCTGCCCCTTCTGTCCCATAACAACAACACGATGCCACTCAGGGTCTTTACCAGGAGGCATTATAATGTTCTGGAGGCTGGGGGGACAATTCGTGGTGGTTGGAAGGTGGTTGGTGCAAGCCCAGGGTACCCCCCAAAATAGCATAAATACGTTTTCGTATTATACGCGTATTGCATATTAATAGCGTACGATACCGTATGGGACGTCTCAGAAGTCCGTATGACCCATCCCTGCTAAGTACTAACCACATGCTGTTGACAGGCATGTGACCTGATCAGTGACGCATTTTAGTTTTTGGATGACGTGCCGGTTTAAGGTTGCAGGCCTTTGCACCAAAACAATCATCCATGCTACGTTTAAAGCAAGATCTAACATTTTGGCAAACACATGCACATGCACACACACATAGAAACACGCACACACACACAAACACTAACACCACCACGTGCACCACCACAACTACAACCACCTTGAGGGGGAGCAGCTGCAGACATAGGGGCAGGCACCTCCTGCTGCTGGGCGGCAGGTGGAGATTGCAGGGCAATCCCATTGACGGCAGCATTAAAGTCTGCTACCAAGCTCGCGTCCCGCTCAGATTTTGGTTCTTGCATCCTGAGGGGGTGGTGTTGAAGACAGGGAGCTACTTTTAAGATTTTGTGTGGCAACCTCTCAGGAAGGACTCATCTACGGATCTGAGCACATTCACTAGATTTGTCATCCTGCATCCTGAGGGGGGTAACATTGCTAAAGGCAGAAAGTAAGGGCAAAACCCTCAAGGGGATATCTTTGAAGGCAGAAATTTAAGGCAGAACCCTAACGGGTGTTCATCTCTGAAGGCAGAAAGTCAAGGCAGAGCCCGTGCACCCTACAGCAGGGTCATTGCAGGGATGATGTTCTATGCTGGAAGCTGAGTAGCTTTCGGAGCTGAGCGCAGTCTATGATTGTGTGGTTTAGGCTGCAAAGTGCAGCAGCAGTGTACAAATCCTGTGTACCTATGCTACTCAAAACAGAGAATTTGGCAGCTGTTAAATGGAGTGCAAATGTCCGCTGTTCATGCAATCGCTTGCGGCTTAACGGAATGGCTATCAGCTGTTGAAATACCTGACTTGAGTGCGTGTGTGGTGAACTGCACCATGATGCTTTTGTACGTGGTCATTGTAAAAGGGAATACAGCAATCCCTTGCAGCCTGTTCCCGAAATCCATATGCGGGATCAATTCCACATTTTTGTGCTTACGAATGACTATCTACAGAAAGGTGCCTGTGTTGCGTGCTTTTTGGAGTTGCAACACACCTAGGGTTGGCCAGAACCATATATATTATGTATGCACCGTGTATGACCGTGTATTTGGTGATTTCCCTGCCAAAAATACCGTATACACACCATATAAATACGGTTCTGGCCACCCCTAAACATACCAGTAGAATTCGTTCCTGGAAGCGTCTGCTGGGAAGGACAGCATGTAGCACCGAGGCTGGTTGGGGACCTGTGCATTGAAATATGGAAAACAATGGAAGAATGTTGAATGACAATGTGAGATCAAATCTTAGAGTGATACAGGAGCAACGAGGCAGGTTGAGTACCTGTGCGTCGAATGTTTAATAACAACAAAAGCGAAGCACTGAGGCTGCTTGGAGTCTTGCAATGCAGTTGCAGAAACGAGCAGCACGGTTTCAGCGGTCGTTACATTTTCACGTATGGCACAACCACGAAGTTGGACAACGAGCTGGAAAGGAACTGTTTTGGCAGCAGCCCTCTGATGAGTGTTAAGAGATGCTATAAAGCACCCATACCAAATAACCAATGTTTTGTCGGGCCAAGGAGTAATACTTGTATCCTCTGGTCGATCATGACCCAGGAGGGTGCAATTAGCATAACTTTTGAACGCCACGTGTAGAATGATTCAAATAGAAAATTTATATTCCTGACATGCCCAGTGATGTGTATGTGTGTCGATCCTAAGGGAAGGGTGAGAGGGAGGGGGGGGGTTCATGCCCAATGATATGTATGTGGGTCGATCCTGAAAGAAGGGGGAAAGGGAGGGAGGGGGGGTAAGGTGTTGATTTCCTGAGCCCAAGCCCTGTCGAATGGCACCCTTCTTGTATAATTAAATAAATGGGGAGGATACGTTTGCTGCTAGGAGCTCATGCCTATTTGCATGGATGTAGGCCACGTGCTGGGATGAAGACACAAACTTGTGTCATATTTTCCCAAACTCAAAAGATGCATCCTAAGCAACAAGAATGAGGGCATAATCAAATTTAGATGGGAGAAGAGGGAGACAGGTCTAAGTTCACTTCTATGCGCTTGGCTGGTGCTTGAGCGCATCAACACTGGTTTTTGCCCAATAACTCGCCATCAAAACATTTTCTGCGATAGCTGAACAGACAAATAGATGCAAAAACTTAAAGAATTAGAATGCTTGTATGGGCAGGTATACGGGAAGGGGGGTGGGGGCGTGGGGGGGGGGATTTGGGGATCCACCCCAAAATTTACACCTGGCGTCTATTTAAACTTCTGTACCCTCCTGCATGACCCAATATTAAGATAAGTTTGAACTACAAAGTGGCATGGCTGCTCAATCTATTAAGACCCCAACAAAAAAAATAACCAAAAAGATCGACAGCTGCACCTACAAAACTTCGATACTCAGTGTCTAAAGTAATGAAAACACCGTTTATCATTTTTCCTAGGATTTTGATGCCCTTCACATCTCGAGCAAGTGGAGCAGGGTATGCCAATGTTTTGTAAGATTGGGTCCTGAGTGCCTTAAGCAAAAACTCTGCAGGCTCATTTTTTTATTACGCAAAAAGTAGGCGTGATTTCAAGCTAGCTGCTCTACGGTGTGGCTAAATCATGCTCCTCTGCAATATACCATGAAGCTTGCACAGTAATAAAACGAAAATTATTGAACTGAAGGTGTTATTTCTCATTTGCATCATGAGATGCAGTAGACGGGGACATTATTCTTCAGGAAATAATGAACGAAAAGAAAGATAAGAAGGCAAGGTCGGCACCATTAACAAAATCACACGCAACACACGCCCCAATCTTTGAGCATAGCTGCAGAATCTCAGAGCTGTTGTAAAAAGCTTTGACCATAAGCGGCGCAAAGAGTTGTCAGCAAAGAAGGCCAAAGTGGCAACGAAAAAGGAGAGCATGGGACTCTGATAAAACTTCATTATAGCTGGGCCTTAAGGCAAAGAAAGACTAAGCATTAGTTCAGAGCAAGTTGTGAGGAACAAGGAATGAAAGAATGGAGAAACATCAGAGAAACACAGATAAAAAGCAAGAGTGGTAATTAGCATGTCACTTTCGCTGCACTACAAGACCTGGAATTCATGTGTTATACACTGAATTCAGCAGGTCTCTTCCGTCAGCACAGTGCGCTGGCCAATCGCATTTTTCCGCATGTTAATACGGTCACTCTACCTGCTCAGAATTCTAGTCATGCGGATTCTTAAGTATACCCAATCATGGTAATACAGAAGCGCAATGCTGCTTGTCCAACCTACCTTTACTTGGTAAACCTTGACTGAACTGCCTAGGTAATAGAACACTCTAATTCAATTAGCATGGTTGTGTCACCTGCTGGAGGCTGCATTCTTGTGGAAACACTACAATGTCGCGGTCAGGAACATCCTTAGCTGTTGTCCCCACACGCTCGTACCACAGTACATGGACAAGGGTGTCCTCTGCCTGTTAGAGGGTACATTGTGTGTGTGTGTGTGTGTGTGTCTGTGTGTGTGTGTGTGTGTGCGCGTGTGTGTGTGTGTGCGCGTGTGCATGCATGCGTTATTCGTGCATGTGTGTGTGTCCGTGTGTGAGTGTGTGTATCTGTGTGTATGTTTGCTTGTATGTGTGTGTGCGTGTGCATGTATGTGTGCATGCGCGCGTGTGTGTGCGTGTGTGTATGTGTGTGTGTGTGTGTGTGTGTTCGTGTGTGTGTATGTGTGTTTATGTGTGTGTATGTGTGTTTATGTGTGTGTATGCTTGTGTGCATATGTGCTTGCGTGCTTGCGTGCGTGTGTGCGTGTGTGTATGCATGTGTGTGGGTGTGTGCGTGCGTGCTTGCGTGCGTGTGTGTGCGTGCGTGCGTGCGTGTGTGTGTGTATGTGTGCGTGCGTGCGTGCATGTGTGCGTGCGTGCGTGCGTGCGTGCGTGTGTGTGTGTGTGTGTGTGTGTGTGTGTGTGCGCGTGTGCATGCATGCGTTATTCGTGCATGTGTGTGTGTCCGTGTGTGAGTGTGTGTGTATTTGTGTGTATGTTTGCTTGTATGTGTGTGTGTGTGCATGTATGTGTGCATGCGTGTGAGTGCGTGTGTGTGTATGTGTGTGTGTGTGTTCGTGTGTGTGTTTGTGCGTTTATGTGTGTGTATGTGTGTTTATGTGTGTGTATGCGTGTGTGCATATGTGTGTGCGTGCTTGCGTGCGTGTGTGCGTGTGTGTATGCGTGTGTGTGGGTGTGTGCGTGCGTGCTTGCGTGCGTGCGTGTGTGTGCGTGCGTGTGTGTGTGTGTGTGTGTGTGTGTGCGTGTGCGTGTGCGTGTGCGTGTGCGTGTGCGTGCGCGTGCGCGTGCGCGTGCGTGCGTGCGTGCGTGCGTGCGTGCGTGCGTGCGTGCGTGCGTGCGTGCGTGCGTGTGTGTGTGTGTGTGTGTGTGTGTGTGTGTGTGTGTCTGCTTGTGCGTGCATGTGCTTGCATATGCTTGTGCTTGTGCGTGCCTGAAGGACCTGGACTAGGCCTTTTCTTGGGTCTGCTTGTAATTGGCCATCCTTCAAATTCAGGGTACCCGCTCGAAAGGAAACCTGTGTGTGTTCCATTAATTCTAATACCATAAATATTTAATTTAGTAGTCAAAATTCTGGTTTGAGAATACAAGTAAAGCTGTGTGATTGGATGTTGAAGGTACGTTATAATGTTGGCGATGCCCATGCCCATGCCAAAGGTTGCTGGGGAGGTTTAGCTCGGTCTTCCTGAACCTAATCCTGTTCTGATGATTAATCAGATGCATCTACTTCATCATGTATTCTGAGCTGCGATGCGGCTCATCATCAGGACGTCCTAATCAGACTCATCAAGAGTGCTTGTCCTAATTGTTTGCGGACATATGACGGGTCAGGTGCAGGTGTCTTGCGCCACATGAGGAAGCAAGAGTTGCAGATGACACAAGAAAGCACTAATGAGGTGTGTTGTGTGTTGGAAGGCGTCAGTCGTACAACTTGCAATGCTTAGCTTGGAATTATCCATGCTTCATCCACAGGAGACATCGAAACTACTGCCCCCGTTTCGAGCATGGGTTAACCTGCAGGTGAGATTTATTTCTGGCTCAATTGAAAAAGCAAGTTGCCAACACGCACGCACACCGCACACTGTTATGACGAAACACACACACACACACACACACACACACACACACACACACACACACACACACACACACACACACACACACACACACACACACACATACACACACACACACGCACACACACTCCACGCTGTGAGGCTGTAACAGCTGTACAAGTAATATGGTGCACGGCCCTCCCATCACCATCTGACCCACACCCCTCCTCTGTGATCTCCTCTATTCCTTCCGATTCCATGTGCACACACACCTGCAGGCTGCGCCAGCAGCAAAGGTCTGGTGCCTTCTGCAGGCTCTGGCAGTAGCGTACACGTGTATCAAGATGTCCAGCGCCCCTCAAGAAGCATTCGCACTTGGACTGGTCAGTTCTGTTTATATGGTATCGGCTTACCTGGTGCAGACCCGGCCCAACTTGCTAGAGGTGCGGCCCCTCTTTTCTTCTTTATTCTGGCACCTTTGCATGTTGTTTTTCCGCATGAATAATGGAGGCTTTTTAGCTGCTCTTTGCTAAACGCAGCATTAACCAGCATCGCATACACCGTTTTTACCTGACCACCCGTATCTAAGATTTCTCTGGAACACCGTGCACGCCAGGATTAGTCTTTGAAGAGAGAGGACCATCGTAGCAATTGTCAGTGTGCCTGTTATTTCATGTGGATTTGTAGATTGCTGGAACCGGCATCATCAGGATGGGTATTTCATGTGGATGTATTAATTGCTGGATTTGGCATCATCGGGATTTCTCCCTCTAAGCAGTGTTCCGTCAGGTTTGGCATCGGTCAGAACATTACCCCTACAGAAGCTGCGAGGAGCAGCAAATCCAAAGCAATCATAACATTAGTTACCAAAGCAGAACCTCGACCTGCTGGGTGCTTCCATCACCATGCAGTACATTTTTGTCGCCACCAGTGTGTCGCGTGTCTGTCACTCTTGTACGACGTACCTGCTGTTCTCGGGCAAGGAGCAACCAGCCTTGCAGCTGATGCTCGACCTTCACTTCGAGAAGCTTTCAGAGGTTGTCCTGGCACCTATGATGGAGCAGGTGGGTGCTTTGACGTAGCAGTAGGTGTGTGTGTGTGCCTTATTACTTGACGTGGACGTTAAGCTGTGGCTCCAAATATGACCCAGCAAGTATGAAACAACCTATTAAGGATCCTATTTAGGAGCTGGCAGTAACAAAAAGGGGTCAGGAAGATTTCTGTGCAAGTCGCATTTTCTGACTGAAGCCTAACGATATTGTGGATGAATGAGACAGCTTTGTCATCAGGCACACTAGTGCCAGGAGAGTTGACTTCAGTGGTACACACACATTGTACTTGTGTGCAAGCTGGGATGCATGTGACCCTTCTCTCATTGCATTACTCCTTCCTTTATGTTTGTCTTCCACACCCAGGTCCGCCCGCTGTGGACCGTCCCCCTGCGCATTTCGTTGACCGTGTCATTTGCTCACATATACTCGACCCGCAACGTTCCTTTCCCGCTGCTTGTCTCCATCATGGTGCGCCTTTCAGCGCATCACGCTCGGTTGCTCTCGTTGTCTTTGCTCCTTTTCCTGGTTGCTCCTGCATATAGTACTGTAGGACAATGTGTCATGCAATCACTGAACTGTGGGCTGCCACAACTCCACAACTGAAACTGAGAGTAGAGGCATCATTTGTTGTGGGTGCGCTCATGTTCCATGTAATAGTGCATTAGTGCACATGCTTAAATTGTGTACAGGCACAGAGCACGTGTAGTAGTGGTTGCCTTTCCATGTAATAGTGCATTAGTGCACATGCTTAAATTGTGTACAGGCACAGAGCACGTGTAGTAGTGGTTGCCTTTGCTGCACGCAGGTGAATGCCGCCGCGTTTTTTGTGCGCTGGGCTATGAACGCACGCTATGAGCACCTGTACCGCCAAGCATGCATGGGCCACGCAAGGGCAGCCGCAGCGAAAAAGGCCGCCTTGGGAGCTGCAGAAGGCTTGACGGCAGATACAGCGGAGGGTGCTGCAACCGAGGGGAAGGTTGGAAAGGCTGCAGCAACAGAGCATGTAGCGGACAAGGTCTCGCACACACAGCAAAAAGTGGGATCTGTACTTAGACCGCCACCGGCACAGGCAGCAACAGCTGCGGAAGGCTCTGTGGGTGCCACTACACCGCCGCCATACGCACAAGGAGGGCAGAAGGGAGATAGTGTGGCCCAGGCTGCTTGTATGAAATTTCTTACACAAACCCGGCAGCGGCGGAAGTATATCACCAGCTTTACAAATCGGCAAAAGGTAGTGCACGATAAGAAAGAGCAGGGCTCGTATTTGCAGGTTACTAGGGTTGGCCAGAACTATGCCTATACGGTGTATATACATGGTAATTTTGGCAGGGAAATCACCTAATATACGGTCATATACGGTGTATACATGCGGTTTCTGGCCAGCCCTACAAACCACGTGTCGCTGCCAGGATTTTGCAGTTTCGAGATAATACGACGGCTTTGCCACACAATATGCGTTGCTTCAATAGCACATACAAGTTGGGATGCAAGGAGGGTGCAGCAGTCGCTTGCAAATTGTGATCCACGTGTCAATGTCAAAAAGGTTTCATACCCCACACACTGTTGTGCGCACTTTTGCAGGTGACAATCAAAGTCCCTGGTCCTACCACACCAAGCCCATATATGCAGGCCTCCTCCCTGTCCAGCCTAACTACCAAGGTGGAGAGAAGGTGGGTGCTTCAGCCTTCGGTCCACGGCATGGCTATCGGTAGTCTGTGCTTGGCTATCGGTAGTCTGTGCTTGGCTATCGGTAGTATGTGCTTGGCTATCGGTAGTATGTGCTTGGCTATCGGTAGTCTGTGCTGGCTATCGGTAGTCTGTGCTGGCTATCGGTATTCTGTGCTTGGCTATCGGTAGTCTGTGCTTGGCTATCGGTAGTCTGTGCTTGGCTATCGGTAGTCTGTGCTTGGCTATCGGTAGTATGTGCTTGGCTATCGGTAGTCTGTGCTTGGCTATCGGTAGTCTATGCATGGCTATCGGTAGTCTGTGCTGGCTATCGGTATTCTGTGCTTGGCTATCGGTAGTCTGTGCTTGGCTATCGGTAGTCTATGCATGGCTATCGGTAGTCTGTGATGGCTATCGGTAGTCTGTGCTTGGCTATCGGTAGTCTGTGCTTGGCTATCGGTAGTCTGTGCTTGGCTATCGGTAGTTTGTGAAGGCCTGCTCATACAGCAATGCTCTGTCATGACGCGGATGCACATTATACGCAAGAGGGCAAGGGAATGATTTGCAGCGCACGTAACTTGGAATGTTTTGCTCAACACACTCTGTTCTGAGCCAATCTAATAGTCAGGCCAAAAAGCTTGTAATTCCTTTAAACCCTTTTTCAATTGTTGCTGGACATTTGTTTTGGTGGAAGTCTTGCTGTACTATGTTTAAGGACCTACGCGCGTTGCCCTTGTTCCTTGGCTATTGTGGGGAGTTGGTCATCACTATTTGCTCAGTCATTCCTTTGGTTTTCAACGACGTGCTTTTCTTCTGTGTGCTCCATTGCCCACAGGATACCTGACATGGAGGTGCTGAGTGCATGCATGCGTGCAGGTGGGTGGATGTGGGAATCATTTGTGAAGGGTGCAGGGCTGGCCAGCTCATGGACATTGTGTGTGTGTGTCTGTGTGTGTGTGTGTGTGTGTGTGTGTGTGTGTGTCCATTTATGGGATTGCATGGGAGCCAGGATGTTGTGGGCTTGGATCTCTGCTTGATTAACCGTTTCTAAACTGTGAACTTGTTGATTTACATGCAGTCACAATGCAAGCAATGATACTGTTAAATTTTAGGAAATGTAGAGAATGGTGCCAGGCAGCAAAGTAGCTTACCTCACAAAGTCAAATATTAACCCGTGAAATTGACATCTGACCATCAACGATGCTATCAGAGCAGTTACCCAGAATTGCTATTGTCGTGTTTTGGCTAACAGTTGTATGGTGACCAGCCCATGGTGTTGCGTCCATGCTGCGCTGCTGACGTCCTTTCCAGTGGCTTCAGTGATAAACGTTCAGTGATCAATTGGGAATGCACAGTGTGTGTACGCTGGAAAGCATTGAATACGGTTGGGTCCTGACCAGTCCACGTGTTGTGCTGTTGTGGCCTCCTTTCCAACAGCTTCAGTGATTAAACGTTCAGTAATCAAACAAAAAGCAGATCACAGTATGTGTAGGGTTGGCCAGAACCGTATATATACACCGTATACGACCGTATTTTCGGTGATTTCCCTGCCAAAATTACCGTAAATACACCGTATATATATATGGTTCTGGCCAACCCTAAGTATGTATGTGTATGCTGGAAAGCACTGACTTCACCAACGCATGCACACAAAGACACCGACCGCCTTATTGGTGCAAGTACAGCAGGAAGACCCCCTACACTCGCACACTCCAACAACCTATCCCCCCCCGCCGCGCGCACACACACACACACAGACACACACACACACACACACACGTACAAACATACGTACGCAGGATGCATCCTCGTAACCCTTAATACGCGGCAGCGTTGCAATCCAGCAGGCATAGGGGCATCATCTCAACCTGAAGCATTGGCCATGGCTGCCCAAGTGTGGCTAGAGCACGCCCAACTGACTGATCAGCTGCCAGATGCCTCAGATTCTCCCGTATTGTTGCAGGTACGTTGAGCCAGATGCTGCGTGCGTAAGCTGCAAATAACGTGTGAGGAGTGTTTACAGGCATGCACACCCACGTTCACATACACATATACGTGTACATGCGCTAACCCCAAAGTGCACAAGCAGCACACCACGCACGCACGCACAAAACACAACACACACGAAACAAGGACATACACACAAGCGCACACCATGCACACACAGGAAGCAGGGGGCATTGCTCGCCTGTGCTGGAGACCCCAGCAAAGTACATGGGAGAGGCTGGCCCCCATTCCGCTGCCCGCCCCCCTGGGTGCGTGCAGCATCAAGGCAGCAGGGCCCGTGGTGCTGCTGCCCCCTGCAGCAGACACAGCACAGCACGACACGAGCGCCGTGCTGCGCGTGCGCGTGCGCGTGCCCGCAGGTGCAACACTGCAGGGGTGGCTGAAGGCTACTGCTACTCCCCCAGCAAACGTGACTGCAAATGTGACAGGGTCCCCGGCTTCGGTAGCTGCTGCAGTACCAGAGGGGGCTGACAGCCCTTCCTTTTCTCTCCTGGCATCCGTTTGTGGTGCTTACCTGGGCACACGCGTGTCGGCATTGTCGGCCGCGGACTGTTGGCAGGTGGGTTGGCAGGGTGGTATTGCTGAGGGTTTGCCTGTACGTTCAGCCAGTTTGTGTGTATGTGTTTATTGTTTATATGTTTCTGTATATGTGTGCTGGGCAGCGCTTTGATCAACTTGTAGGTGCTTGTTGGGAGTATGAATGAGTGTATGAAAATTTCTTCTTGCTTTACATGCATTGCAGACTGCTAGCATTTTGAGTGGGGGTGTGCACTGGCTGCTACTAAGGATATTGCTCCTTCTGGCATCTTAATTGTTATAGCATCCTTTGAAAAAGCCGCTGTGCCATGACATAACGTGCATGTCACTCCAGATCACTGACGCCGAATTGCGAGATCTGGCAGTTGCGTCTCAAAAACTTGGCATCCTCTTCCAAAACATCCTGATAAACCAATGTAGGGAGTGGTTTTACTGCCCATGAGGTCTTTGTCCTCTTCTTTTGCTGCAGATGGAAGTCGACATGTCCCCATTCCTTCCCGCATCCTCAAAGGAGTGCCCCTGTGCACTTGAGCTAGAGCTGTGGCAGCAGCACCTCCTCCTAGGCTGTAGTACGCCCGTGCTGCTACCTGCTGCTCTGAGCAGGTAAATTGTGTGCCTTTGTGCATAGGCTTACGCATCTTTAAACAGGCTCACACATGTTTGCACTAACGTCCTCTTAAGGCCCTGCGCAACTTGTTGTCCACTGCTGTCTGCTGCTGTCGTCTGCTGCTGCCTGCTGCTTCGAGTGAGAATGCTCTGCACACCGCCGACGCAATGTCTACATAGAAGCGAGGTCTGTACAGCAAAATACCAGTCTGATTTGTAAGCCAGATACGTAAGTTGACTGAAACCATTTTATTGCACCGTATATACAGAATGTTTCCATTGCGAGGGATTTCGTTCAACCCGTACATAAGGTGTAAACATGCGGTCTCCGCTTATATGCTACGTGCTACACATACACATTTTTGAGGTGCTGTGTTGATGAGGAATGAGTTTACGACCCTTTTCTTGTATTTGTTTGTTCAGCACATACTTTTGAAACCCCCATTGGCCCTACTGGAGCCGGGGGGTCCGTATGGATTCTAGGGCATGTATGGAGGACAGTGGGGGGTCCGTGCAGATGCACTGAAAACAAAGGTCGTCAAAATCGAAATTCCTGGGCTTGCAAGGGGCCGTCCCCATGAACAACCCCCCCCCAACCATTCTCACTTAGCTCTCTACCCAATTCAAAGCCCCCTACACCTCATCTGATTGCAAGATACTTAATGTGTATCTGAATCATTGACATCTGCTGGAATATTGGCATTCTGGGGAGTTCTGCGGGGCCTCGTGCGTATTTTGTCAGAGGGGGTTATCTGAGGCCCAAAATGGGTATACTTTTTGCATGCTCCTAGGGCAGGTGGCCCTAACTTGCACGTTTTAAGCTCAGCTCTGCTATGTAGAATTCAGTGCAGCTGAGCCTGAAATGTTGAAAATATGGCCACCTGCCTCAGCAGCAGCGGCGTGAACCCTACTTTTTGAGCAGCCGTATGCTGTATCTGACCAGCCAGAGCATTAAATTGAGTGGTTTTTTTGTGCTGGAGTCCTTATAAATAGATAAAGATCATTGCAAAAACAATGGAGCAAAAAGAGCAAGTGGTTGGCGAGATATGCAAATTAATGCGTCATTCCTCCTGGAAAGCACCCTTCTAGGGTACAGGTGCACGACGTGTGCTTTTAGACCTGTCATTCTGTACGCAGGGCGATTTGTCTGAATCTGAGCACATGCTCGGGTTGCTTAGAAAGACAGCATCAGTTTAACGCTAGGTCGAGTCCAATTTGATGAAGTGACATGTGAATAGTTGCGCCTTTCATGCAAAAAGGCAGCATGTTTTGGCTTTTGCCCAGATAACCCCCTCTGGTATTTTGTACCCACTTTGGCAGGAAAAAGGTGCATTTCTGAAGTTGCCCCGATCGACCTCTGCTTCAGGATATAAGTAGGGTTGGCCAGAACCATATATATATATATATATATATATATATATACGATGTATATACGGTAATTTTGGCAGGGACATCACCAAATATACGGTCATATACGGTGTATATATACGGTTCTGGCCAACCCTAGATATAAGCATTATAAATGTTATATAACAATGCTGCAATGTGGAATTTGGGGCAGGGGTACTGGGAATGCTGGCGAGGGGGAGGCACTCACACATAAGGGACACGG
>Ga0307942_1003213_pt1 | contig 13236 bp, 14 predicted proteins | sample OrgLakmetagen175_FD_201846 | JGI IMG/M metagenome (GOLD analysis project Ga0307942, IMG submission 201846) | Saline water microbial communities from Organic Lake, Antarctica - #175 | ecosystem: Environmental > Aquatic > Non-marine Saline and Alkaline > Saline | place: Antarctica: Organic Lake...
TCCAAGGTCATCAGCATACAGCATGTGGGACACACAATTCACTCGATCACCAGTCACGGCACCCTCAATGCCCTCACTGATCTCTCTGCCCATGTCATTGATGTACAAAGAGAAAAGGAGGGGGGAACAAAGAAAAAAGGAGGGGGCAGAGGGCACCCCTGTTTGACACCATTCGTGGGATGCACCCGAGCCCGTACGTACGAAGCTTGTTGCAGACAAGGATAACCTGGAGTTTCAATGTGCTTGGCAGTGGCAGCAAACAAATGGTCAAGACAGGCATTGCCTCATCGAGAACATCTAGCTAGGCGCGCCTTTTCCCTCCATGGCAATAAACAATTTACAATTGTTTTGTTTTTCTCGTGCCAAAACGAACAATATTGGTGTGCCTCGGATTATACAATTTCGTATTACCAATTGCCTCGTTAAAGGTAGTGAGTTAACAACACTAAAATAAATAGCAAGCTAACGAAAGCCCCCTTGAACCCCAATTTTCAACCTAATTCCATGGCAGACAATCCCATCGGCGCTCTCCTGGAGCTGTGTCAAGCAAGACGGTACCACCTGCCTGGTTTTAGCTGCAAGATGATCCCAAGTGCGTAGCCCAATTTTGTCCGTGATACTGCCTGCTCTTTTGTGCTTTGTGGTTTTTGTGTTTCTTGCTTTGGGTTGAAATTTTGCGTGTGTTTCTTGCTTTGGGCTGCCTCGTTCCTCCCTCGCAATTTGGAAGAACTTCGCAATTTGGAAGAACTTCGTCGCTTGCTTCGTTGATGAATGGATTGCGTGTGCATAGATGATGAGAGCGGTTTCATTCATGCATGTTGATGCGAACCTGAGCGCAAAATGCTGATCTTGCTTACAAGTCCTTGGTTTTGGTTGTGCGTTGCTGTGTGATGAGGAATTGAAAGGCAACCAATAAGAAGAGCCTGCTATTACATCTGATTTCAATTTTGCTCTTTACACGTTTTTACAGTCTTACCCAGGCAAGGATGCAGCTGGTTCAGAGTTCATCTAGCAGCAGGGCCCGCAGCAATATTGTGATGAACCAGACCATGTTTGATGTTCCAGGTCCCCTCGTTGTGCATGTACTGCTCCTCACACGTGTGCACATGATTATAAGTATGAAAGTATTTGCCTCCTTTTTCTTGGTCTTCTCAGTGTGAAAGTCCATTTTTTTCATGTGCCCAAAACACACGATGATGATTCCCCCTCTTTGATTTAGTGCGGTCGGTTGGTCCTAGCAGATGCTCGATTGACTTTACTGGTTTTATTCAGTACTGCAATGTGCCTTTCCCTTTTCAATGGTTTTCTTGTAGGTGCTACAAGTCTATCGGTGGTGCTACAACAAACACCCCTCATACACATATTTTAACTGTGCTTCACATACACAGCCTAGCAGACGCACTTTTTGACTGAAACTTCAAGCTCCTTTTCTGCGCTGCTGGGCGCCCCGCCACGTAGTTTGTTTGCCGCTGCCTTTCCTTGCCACACACCTGGAATTTACATGTGGTAGAACAACTAAACTAAATTTTGCTGGATTTGTATTCTCTCACAACGCAGGCAAGCAGTGGTGCGTTTCTATTTCTGTGGAACGGGCAGGAGACGCTCCTGTCACAGTTGAGCACGCCGACTATCAAAAGAAGCGCGCTCAAAGAGCCGCTGCTGCAGAATGTATCCAGCTCCTGGGCAGTGGCACAGCCACACCACCTTTCAACTATAAAGTGAGCAACAAGCAGCAAAAACTGTGCACTATGCAGCTTTGAAGAATCACGCAAGCAAGACAGATCCTCACGCAGAGCAAACATTTGAATTATCAGCGTCCTTTCTCTCAGTCGTGCTTTTTCATTGCATGCCCACCTGCATTTGCTAACCTAGTTAACTCTCACGCCATGTGTTCCCAAAAGGGATCGCTGCAGGAGCTGTTGAGCAGAAAAGGACTCATGCCTGAGTACGTTACGCAAAAGACAGGCCCTCCACATGCATCTTTGTTTCAAACAAAGGTACGCAGATTACGATGACGTCATTTTAAGATCAAAACCAAGCACATTCCCTTGTCCCTATCAACACCTTCAAACATCTAGAGCTTCCTGGCAGATTAAATAAATGCCCTGTCCGTGCTCTCTGCTTGTTGCCTTGACAAAATTCCATAAATGAAAACATTTTGCAGTACTTTCTCAATTACAACGACCATCATCTCATACACACACACACGCGCATGCAGGTCTCAGTGAAGATTGATGGTGATAACATCAGTGTCCTTGGGGAGCACCGCGGGACCCTGAAACAGGCAGAGCAGATCGCTGCACGAGATATGCTCAGCCACGATGTAATCCTGCTGTTGTTAATTTAGAGATACTTAGTACAGTGTTAGTTTAGAGATACTGGTTCAAGTGTTAGTTTAGAGATACTTAGTACAAGTGTTAGTTTAGAGATACTGGTTCAGTGTTAGTTTCGAGATACTGGTACAAGTGTGAACTGTTCAAGTTGGGCAAGATCTACTGTTTTTGAAATGTTTGTGTAGAGGTCTCTTTTTCTTTTGACTTTGGGAAGAGTAGGTCGTAGACCGCTGCTCTTTGCCCAGGATCCTCAGGTTTCTTGTGCGTTTATTTGCTCGATAATCTCCCTGAAGTGCTTATCGTGAAATTGTTCTGTTTAGCTAGGCCTAGATTTTGCGCTCTTTAGAGGAGTGTCTAGAAGGGTGCCATTTTTGTTAGGGGGAGTTGTGTCGGAGCCTGTTTTGGCGCACCAGCCATTGCTATGGCTTAGTTTGCTCTAATCCTGGCTGGCTCCTAGCTTCTCTTGCCTTCGTGTCTGGGTGATCTTTTGGTAGTGTATGTATCAAGGCCTCAGTTTTTTCAGTTCACCCTCTGTTTTGCGTTGCAAATCTAGTCTTCCTCGCACAACTTCCCATGGTTTCTTTGAATCCAACTTTTTCCGCCAACCTTTTTCCCTTAAAAGCCTCCCCTCTTGCCTCCTTTTTCCCGTCCAACCGGCCTCTCTCGCTGCCCTTTATCAATTTTCCTTTATTTTCTCACAAAGTAGGGAGTTTGCGATCTCCCCTTGATCTATGTAATACCCTCAAAATCAAAATTATATGTTCATGGCTGGCCACCTTTTTTCACGTCATTCCTACACGCTAACCTCCGACCAACTATGATCTGCCTTACATAGGAGCAGCTACTTTTTGTGCTGCCCTCCTCTGTATTGTTGTCAATTATACTTTCAAGTACTGGTATTTGCATTGCAGACTTGCTTCAGATTGCAGCAGGCGTGGTAGTCAACAAGGGGGCAAAGAGTTTTTAGGACAGTGCATTGCAAGAGCAAGGCCAACGAGGCTTACAGGTGGAACAGCTACGTAAGTAGTGTTAACACATCCAGCATGATGAAGGGAAAAAGTATCTGCCGCTGCTGTTTCTACTGTCACCTGTGAAATGGTTTGAATTAGTAAAGAAAGAAGTTAGCAGGCATTGAAACTCACTTCCCAAATTCATCATGGAAACCCGCGTGTTTGATGTTTGTCAAATAAGGTGTGTAGACACTTAATGGATCCGTATCAACAGCAGCAACGTAGAGTGGAATGCATACCCCAGATAAGGGAAATGATGGCGGCATTGGGAAGCGAAGTCCAGGAGTATGGTGGATGGGAAAAGATTACGAGTGGGTGGGAAGTGGGAAAGTTGTTGCAGGGTTTGATGATGTTTAGGCAGCAGTAAGATGTTTAGGCAGCAGAAGATCCATTTAGCATTGTTGTAGGTGAAACCAAGAGTGGCAGGGGGAAATTGTGTTGTTTGACTGTTGATGTTTTGTCTCCTTTAGCTCACACAGCACACCTTTCGTGTCTCCCGGGTATGGGCTTGTAAGGCTGAGAGTGACATGTTGGTGCAGCTGCGTTTTCTGTAGGGGAACTATCTCTTCTCCTTGGGTTGTGTTGGAGTTGGTTTTGGCGCACCAGTCATCACAATGGCTTAGCTGCTTCTATCCTGGCTAACTCATAACTTCCCTAGTTTTTATGCTGAGTACCTCGCGGTGGTGTAGCTAGATTGGCCCGTTGCCTTTTTGCTTTTTACCAGCCCTGTCTTCCTAAACCTAGTTCTTTTAACATAGGCACCAAAGTACGCAGGCTCTCCTTCCTTCTTTCTTTCCCATGCTTGACCTTCTCGTATACGTTTTGCCCCTATTCTCATCAACCTGGTTGTCCCCCCTACTTTCTTTTATCTCTTCCAGTCTGCCTCTCTTGCTCCCTTTTTATTTATCAACTTTCAGTTCGTTTCAACCTCATAGTAGGGAGTTTGCTATCTCCCCTTGACCTATGAAATACGCCAACAAAGTTTTTTGTCTGACATATCAAATTCGTATTGATATTCAGCATGCGTTTCTAACTGGTGCTTTGGTGCTTTGTTGCTTTGGTTGCTTGACAGTTGACAGTTGGTGCTTTGGGCTATCCAGGATGTACCAGAGGCCAACTGCAGTTGCTTCAACCAAACTAATGGTCACTTTCCGAGTCGAATCAACCAGGCTTGATGCTTGAAAAATGGACGGCATGAATCAACCAGAGATCAACTGAAGTCAATTTTTAAATTGATTGCCGGTTAAATCAACGACAGATCAACCGCGGTTGATTCGTCCATTCTGATGGTCGTACCCCAAGTTGTGTCAACCGCCAGAATCAACCAGGTTTCTAGTTAATTTAAACAACAATCTATAGCCCTGACACTTCCGAGGTGCGTACGCCAAAAGTAAATATCTGATTGTCAATACTCAGTGACTGCTAAATCTGAGTTATTACCAGTAATTCCACAGATTAAAATGTCCCTTTTTGGATACTGGCACTGCCATCCTTTACAGAGACATCTGGGCATGGTTTTTTACAGGACCTTTTAAACCTGTTGAACATGGCTAAATCTGTTGAACAAAAAAAAGGAGAAGGAAAGGAATTAAAATGAGCAAGCTACATGGACGTCCAACCTAGTTTTTTAATGGTATGTTATAGCTCCTTGTAATGTTTCTTAGCAGCGTACATCTGGTGAAGATGTAAATAAAATTTTCAGCGAGGTGCACGCCCTTTCACTTTGTCTGTGAGATTATTAGGCCTGTGAGCTGAGAAAAAACAACCCTTCTTGCTCACACCTTTGTCGAGGACTTTCCTGCAATCCGAATTTTGTCTGCATCAAGTCAGCTTTCTTTAATTTACTTTCTCAGCAGAACATAGGATCACATTTTCCTTGTATCTGAGCGTATTGATTTATTCAAGGATGGCCAAGATCAGTCAGCAGCTGACATTCATACCTGTTGCTGTGATCTTTGGTGGGTGCAGCCTTTGCTCTTTTATGCCAGTACGTCATAAATTATGCTGTGATGGATTTCGGTATGTTGGGATTGATTGCGATGAAGCGGTGTTTCATCAGGAGCAATCACGTGCGGACAGTGTTTTTGCTACGCTGCGAGCTTTACTGGTTATTTTCGTGCCAACTTACGTGGTTAAGATTTTTTAGAGGGTACGATGGAAGGGAAGGACACACAGTTATAAAGAAGAAGTATTCATCACCCTGACAATTGCATGTAATGGCGGAAAGACTGAATTAGTATAACAAATGTGTTACGTTAGCTGGTTGTTCCCTAACCTCGGTTTCAAGGGAGTATTTCTTTTGAATTATTGTATTTGTACTTAGCAATTGAATTATTAGCGGATCTGCTATCCTAAACAGAGCCGCAGAGGGGGCTAAAAATTCAGGGGGCTAAAAGAACTAGGTAGCACCCCGTAGCACCTTTTTTTTCCCCAAACCCATATGGACATTCCATTGAGGGTAAAAAACCATTGAATAATACGCCAATGCTGTAACAGAAAGAAGTACATTGCTGTCACAGAAAGATATAATCATCAAATGCAAGGCGAGTCAACATTGACTCGAATGCAAAAAAGAAGAAGAGAAAGAACACAGATAGTGTAAACATCACCAGCATTATGGATCAGAAAAGGATGCTGTATTGTCTCCCGCACCACCCAATGGATGCAGAGACACACAACATCCCACCTTGAGAAGAAGAAAAAAAGAGGTTTTTTAGTGAGGATCTTGGGAGGCAGAAGCCTGCACACCACCAAGAGTATTGCTGCTCAAATATTTGTGGGGGTTGTAATCAATGTCTCGTCTCATCTGTATGATTTTGGTTGCGGACCTGATTGCATGTAGACTGGATTTGTTCATTAATGTTGTGGCATGTAGACCAGTAACTCCGAGGCTGTGGAATGGGTTCCTTGTGTGGCTGCTGTAAATGATGCCTGTTGCTCCTAACAGGATGGCGTGGAGGATTTTGCGGTGTCCGAGAAAGCAAGGAATTAGCAGCTTGTGTTGTTGTTGTGCCATTTCTGCTTGTTGGATAGGGAAAGTGTTTACAGTACTTATTTTTATTAGATGTATGTCTCTCTCGGTTTTATAGCCAGGGGAGGGGGTATGGATTGGCAGCGCCATCTGCTAGGTTATTACGGGCAACCCTTCTTGCATTATATATGTTTGTTGGGTGTTATTTGGGGCATGTTGCTGGGTCGGAGTAACTTTGATTCATCTGGCTTGCTCATTTCCGCCGCTGTTGCACGTTGAGATTGGAAAATAATAAGGTTGGGATCATTCCTATCTGTGTCTCTTCTGAAGGGCGTATGGTGCCTTGTTGTACCATTATTGTTGCACGGCTGCCAACGATACGTCTGCCTGTGCTGTGTGGGTAGATGGCATTGTAGAATCGCTTTTAAAAGCATGTGCTGTGTCTATTCATTATCGTTTCATTCGCAATGGGTGTGTAGGTGCCGTCTAGCTTTCGGCAGATGGGGCATACAGAAAAAATAAGCTATTTACCCAAAAATAAGCTATTTACCCAAACAAACAATTTCGACTCATTCAAGACTCGCATTCATAATTTTCATTTAATAGCAATAACAAATTAGCAACTATTTTACATGCTTGCCTCGTTTCCTTTAGATTATGCATCGCCAATACTAGCTTCGATAGAAAACCCCAAAGGCACCCTTTTAGAATTGGTAGCAAGTAAAGGCATCTCACCACCTGAAACAGACTGCAAAATGCTGCCCAGTAAGTCACGCAAGATACACATTATTCGTGCACAATAATCTTTCTATCCGTTCCCACTACTCTGATGCCGCCTACTTCTCGCACCTGCTGCACGTGCAGACGGGGAGTGGGAAGTTACAATAAGAGTGCATACCACCCATGCGATGATCGACGTTACCAAAACCGCATACCAAAAAAAAGCAGCCGAGGTGTGTGGTTGTTTTTTTCCTAATATTCGAATACTTTCTTTATAGTGCGTGTTACATAGAGCGTGCTACATGTTGTTGTATCCTCCTGTCCTGTTCTGCAGAGGGAAGCTTCATCTGCATGCCTCCAACAGCTTTTAAACGAACACAGCTGCGATAGCCGCCCTGACGCACCTGCTGGACCTGAAGGCTCAGCCGACAGTAATGTGGTGCCCGCCAACTACAAAGTGAGAAATGCGTCAATTACGTTTGTGTTGCGCGTGTTTAGTTGCTGCATGCTGAACCCGCATTATTATGTATGCACGTTTGGCCAAACTTACGGCTGTCTTACTGTCTGTGCTGGTAGTACTACAATGTGTGCGCACAATTCCTTCTTGCTTGAGACGCTTGAGACGCTTGAGGCAGCAGGCAGTTGGCCTCCTCTGTTTCCAACCCACATCAGTGGATGTGATGAGTCTTCATCGATCCCGGTGATTTGAGCTGATGTCAATAATGAGCTTCACAAATACCTCATTATTTGCTTACGACTCGCTCAATTGACAGGAGGAATTACCGAGGGGGTAGCAAAATTGAAAAACTCTCGAAAGAGGAAAAAAGGGGAAAAGGAACTCCTGAAAGACCAGCAAGCGTTGGACTCAGCCTTTATAGAAGCTGTGAACACGTTGGCTGCACTGGAAATGTTATGCGGAACAAATGCATTACACAGTACACTGTATAAAGGGGACTATTTTTGTTTGACGGTGTCAGGCAAGAGCGTGTGTGCAGCACAGTGTACTTGTTACTGCAATTTGAGGTTTTCATGGTTTTTTAAAGTTTGGACGGTGAGACTTGGAGCAAGATGTGGCTCTTTGCACCCATTGGAGGAGCGCGTGTGCAGGACGTTGCCTTTACTCAGTCCACGCCACCAGGAATCACTACTCTGTTGACGTTGCTTTGCTGTACACAGGGAAAGTTGCAAACTCTGCTCCAAAAAGTGGGATGTCCCATCCCTGAATACACATGTCAGCACTCAGGACCTGATCACATGCCTTCTTTCCAAGCGACGGTGAGGAATGGACAGTGTCAGCTTCCTGCTCCGTTAGCTCCCGTCACAATGTTGGATACCATGAATGAAACGGCAGCGATGCAATGTGCGACATGGATTTTGTGCTGATGCTAGTTATAATATGTAATGCACTACTATCAGCTCTTGCATTCATTCCAGCAAGCCACATACCATTCACACATGCGTGCAGGCAAGTGTAACGGCTGATGATGGGGGCCCTATAATTGTCCAAGGCGTTCCATGCAAAAGTCTCAAGATGGCAGAGCAGTCTGCAGCACAAGCAATGCTAAGCCATCACACCATTCAAGAGCTTGTACAACAGCATGCATGAGTGGGAAGAAAAGAAAAAACTATGCAGGCAGTGAAGATCCACTCCCCACATTAATTAAAGAAAAAAAGAGCCACTTTGGTAATGGGTACCGTAAAACTGCTCCACCAAAAGGAAAAAATAGATCTGTGGGGATCAGGAGGGTTGCAAGCTTGACCGGAAAAAACCGGCTCCTGATGACAGTTGATAATAGTACTGGAAAGTGCGCGTCTGGTATGGACAAGTTTGGCAGCGTAATTGCATGAGTGGACTTACATGACAAGAAAAAGGAAACAAACGCAGATGGTGTAAACACTACCGGCATGGATTAGGAAAGGATGTTGCTTTGTGTGCCGCAGAGACGCACATCATTTCATTTGGAGGATGAACTTAGGAGAAGCTTTTCAATGGGGATCAGGTGGTTGGGAATAAATGATCGGCATGGCGCAGACCGTCCGTTAATTTGAACTGGCTGTCTAAACCAACAGCCATACTTAACCAGCACACAGCAGCTCTCCTGCCTTTACACTCCTTATGACTACTACCTGAGAGTGCTTGGCTTGTTGTGTGTAGGCTTGATTTCAGGTACGAGCTGAATTTCATGGATTTTATTCCAAATTATAAGACACCTCCAACACTGTGTAAATATTTGCTGTGCCTTATAACCCTCGCCTTAAAACCTTAAAATTGACATGCGCTTTTGTCTCAATGGGATGAGTGAGACCTTTCTTGATATGGACACTCAAGGAGGCGCGCTCCCCCCACATGTATATAACACTTCTTCACAGCATTCTGCATTCCATACAAGGTTACTAAGTGCAGAGGTGCATTTCCCACTGCGCAGTACTCCGTACTGCGCAGGATGTAATGCCAGCCACATCAGGATCATTGCTGCTTTACCGAGCCCAGTATGCCATAATCGGTGCAGAGGATAAAGGAGTGCATCTGGCAGCATTGTTTTTTTAGCGTTGGACGAGATCGCTCTGCAGCAGCACCCGTGTGCATGCCAGGTTTAATTGAAGGTGCTTTTTTACAATGCAGGAAAGTTGGTGGTTACAATTGTGCACGATTAAGGTTTGAAAGCCTACTGCAAACTTGAAGCGTTTCCTTCCTTATCAAATACGCCCTTTCAACTGCAAATTCCTGTACACAAAACACAGTTAAAGTGCGGCTGTAGTGGTTGAAATCCACATTGAATTCAATTGCGGTTGAATTAAACCGCTTCAACCGCACTTCAACTGATGCCTGTTTAGTCTGACGTTTCAGACAGCATCGCCTGTTGCTAATTCTTATCAAGAGCCAGCTTCAGTCCGAGAAGTCTGTAGAAAAGAAAAGAAAAAGAATGCAGATAGTGTAAACACAGTAAACACTAACGGCATGGGTAGGAAAGGATGTTGTTTTGTGTTCTGCACCACCCAATGGATGCAGAGACACACGACACTCCAACTGGAGAAATAAATTAAGAGAAGTTTTTCATTGGGGATCATGGGAGGCAGAAACCTGCACACTACCAGGAGTATTGCTGCTCAGATATTTGTGGGGGTTGTGTTCAAAGTCTCGTCTCATCTGTTTGATTTTTGTTGCGGATTCTGGTTACATGCAGGCTTGATTATTTCACGAATGCTGTGGCGTGTAGATCAGTAACTTTGAGGCCGCCAGCGGCTGTGGAGTGAATTCCTTGTTCTTTGTGTGGCTGCTGTAGATGGTGCCTGTTGCTCCTAGCAGGATGGTGTGAAGGGTTTCACGGTGTCCGAGTAAGCAAGACATTAGCAGCTTGTGTTGCTCTCGTGCCTGTTCTGCTTGTTGAGTACGGAAAGTGTCTGCACAGTACTTAATTTCGAGCATTTGTTTATCACGTTAGCGAGATTGTATATATCTTGGTTTTTCACGCTTGCCGCAAGTAGGGAAAGAGGTGGAGTAATTGCAGCGATTTGTGTGATGCTGATGTCAAGGATGAAAACAATTAAGTTCTCTTCCACTGCACATACAATCAGATGGCTACTTTTCGTAGGAAGTAAGCGTTATTTTCACAGGCAGGACCAGGAAAACAACGAACTCCATATCTCCCTTCATGAACAGGCGAGCATCATGAGCCAAAGAACTGGTAGAAGCATTAGGGACCACAGTAAAGCAAACCCACTCCTCTGCTGGATAGTTTTCCACCTTGGAGGCCTTTCATGGTCCGAAGGCTAATCATTTATCAATAAGACTCCATCCAGCTTATTGAACAAGACATATAGAAACTCCCAACTGTCAACCAGCTCTGTCACACGATTCGTCGCTGCCAACGATTGGGTGTAACAAGTCATACTTCTTGTTTACAGCTCTTCCTTGTAAACCTTGTGACTCAATTGTAAAATTCGCCACGCACTTGAATGCAATCTTCCCTGACCTTGGAAATATCGTTATTTCAGTGGTGGAAAAGTGTAATTTAGTACACTGTCGCTAGAAAAGAAAAGAAAAGGAACACTACGCAGGCAGTGAAAAACAAGCCCCACATTAATTAAGAAAAAGGGGCCACTTTGGTAACGAGTACCGTAAAGCTCCTCCACCGCGAAAAGGAAAGGGAAAATTAATGGGGGTCAGGAGGGTTGCAGGCTTGGCCTGAAACCGGCTCCTGATGAGAGTTGATAACAGTACTGGAAAGGGCACGTCTGGTATGGACAAGTTTAGCAGCAAAGTTCACAGAGTGCACATGGAGATTGGAGGCAAGCTTCTTAGCTCTTTGAGAATCGAGACCCAGTTCCTTGAAAGGCTTCAGAGTGTGAGTGTTGTAGATGTTGCCGCCCACACCCAAAAGGATGATGTGAAGAGTAATAGAGGGTCCTTGGAGAATGTTGCAAAGGTCTTTGTGCTGTTCCTTTGCGGCGTTCAGCTGATTCTGAGGTCTGGTGTCCTCACAGTACTTTGATCTCGACAAGGTGGATGTCACGCCAAAATTTGCTGAGGTCTTTAGGTCGGTGCTGTCTGGGGTTGGTGGCTCTACTGGTGGCTGGCGGTGCTGCTGAGGTACTCCCAGTCTCCCTCAATTGCCCCCTGCCACTCCGAAGAACCCACCCCCCTACATTAGTTTGTTGTGTTTGTGTTTTTGCGCCGGTGGAGTAACCGAGTAACCAGAACAAAATCTGGGCGGCTGGAGGTAAATCTGTCTTTATCTGGGAAGCGGGGTGGGAAAAGCCATTTGGTAACAATTCTACTTTCAGCTGTTTCAGATATCTGGAGCTTTTTCATGGCCATCCGTTCGTTGCTGCCTATGTCTTTGGAGACAATGCATGATCCTAAGGAGCCTGTTTTGCTGATAGCCTTAAAGATCATGCGGCATGCTAAGTTGCGTCTTTCGGTTATCATGTTCCTTATTTGCTTGTGTTGGCACCCAGAGAGGATGTGCAGGGCACTGTCTACTTGTGGGCAGAGGGGGCAAGTTTGACTTGTTGAAAGTTTGAACAATACCGCATGTTTTTGAATATATAGGGTGCCTGTTCCATATTTCATAATGATACATTTGGTCTTAAAGGGGACATCGGATGATGTTAGGTAACATTGCTAATGGCTCCCTTGGCAGTGCCGTCCTTTATGAGGGTCTGGCAGTACGCATGGTAGTTCGCTTCAGTTTTGGCATTTCCCAGTTTATGGAGAAAATGCATGTGTGCTTGAAGGGCGTCACGGTGGTTTGGTAGGTACCAAAGCTTTGGGGGAGGAGAATGGGCCATGTTTGTTGTATGGGTATGATTATGATTATGGGTTCTATGCTACAGTTTGCTGTAGGCTTCGTCATTACACCAACCTGCCGTGGAGGGAGATTAAAACCAAAGACACGCTGGAACCAAAAATGGGATGCAGGCCTCATAAAAGCAAAACAACGCAAAGAAGAAAGCGGCAAGTCCGTAAGTCAGATCCAAGCGAGCTCAGATAGGAGCACCCACAAGTCAAAGCACAAGCTGAGGGGGGGGGGGGGGGCGGGAAAAACAACCCGAGCAAAAGCAAGGCATAAAAAGAATGCCTAAAACGAGAGTACACAGCACTTATGCAAATTGCCTGCCAGATCTCAGCCTACGCTCACTACGCAAGAACTCCAGTTCTACAGCTGAAGCAGAGAACTGATGATTTTGTGTTTAATTCTCTATGTCTTCTTTTGCAAGCCAGTGGATGTTGTAGTGTTGTAGAAGGGATTTCCCTCAGGGCCTGCTGTTTTGATGGAAGTGTCTGCAAGGTCGGAGTAGGTGGTGGCTGACTTTTAAGCAAGGACGTCGGCATGTTCATTACCAATAATACCGGCATGGGACTTTACTTTGAAGAAGTGGATGGGCGATGGTGATTGGCAATTTGCTTTAGCAATGGATTGAAGGACATCTCCTTGGATGTGGTGGCGATGGAGATTCGGGTGTGACAGCTGCTTTTAAATTTGGTGCAGTGATATAAGGCTGTCTGTGGCTATATGTGTGTAGCCATGTATGACTGCAGCTGCTATAGCTGCTAGCTCTGCATGTGAGATTGTGTTGGTTATACCCATGCCTTTTGGGTTTACATAGTGGGAAACGTTTAAGTGAGGGTGGTATACACCTGATCCGGTGTCTTGCCCTACTTCATTCTTTTGGAGGCTGCCATCAGTGTAGGTCCAAT
>Ga0307942_1003214_pt1 | contig 13235 bp, 13 predicted proteins | sample OrgLakmetagen175_FD_201846 | JGI IMG/M metagenome (GOLD analysis project Ga0307942, IMG submission 201846) | Saline water microbial communities from Organic Lake, Antarctica - #175 | ecosystem: Environmental > Aquatic > Non-marine Saline and Alkaline > Saline | place: Antarctica: Organic Lake...
TGATGAGTATGCAGATGGATGCCTATTTGAAAAAGGAGCAGATTGGTACCCTTTTTGTCCGGGTGGGGGCACTGGGTGATGGGTATTGGGGGGGGGATGGGGGTCGAGGGCCCCCAAGCCAAAAAATAGGGTTGACGTCCATTACTTTTTTTTTGGCGCCTCCTGCTCAAGTGCTAAAAATTTTTAGCAGCGGTCACACGGAAATTTTTAATCTTTTTTTTATCTCAGGTATTGTGTTTTCTTCAGTTCGCACACCATTTCCACTGCCCCTCCGATGTCTTGGGCTGTGATACTTGTTGCTTGGTTGTCCACGATGCCACAGTTGATGCCTCAGCAGCAATCAGAGTTCTTCAATTGGGCTATCACGACCATCCTACCAGCTGTCACCTTGCTCTTCGAGGGGGACCAGCAGCCCAGCTTGGGGCTTGCCTTGCCCAGGTCCATGCCCAAGGGCATATGAGGCTTGGCAGGAAGGCAAGGGGGTTCTGGAGCATTTGGCAGGTGTGACATAAGCGGGGATGCCAGCTGAATGTTGCTTGCAGCATCACGCATGGCACATGTCTAGGGTTGGCCAGAACCATAAATATACGGTGTGTATACGGTATTTTTGGCAGGGAATTCACCATATATACGGTCATATATGGTGTATATATACGGTTCTGGCCAACCCTACACATGTCCCTCTCCCTCCTCACACCCTCCTCTCAGAACATTTCCGCAGAACCTTCCGCATGAGCAAACCAGCCTGCAATACCCTGCTGCGTTGTCTAAGCAAAACACAATCATGCGCAGTGCCATTCCTATTGCAAAGTGACTGGCTGTATTTTTGGACTGGGCAGGGTCTGGGTCCCCCCACCAGACCCTTCCACGTACAATGTTAGTAAAGCTGCAGTTTGCAACATTCATGAAGTTGTTTTCATTTTGGGGTGCTGCTGCGCGCCGTGGCCTGCCAGTGGGGGTAAGGCCACTGCCTTGGTCTTCCTGCTGAAGCTGCTCTCCTGCTGCGTGTGCAAAAAAGGGCTTGCAAAGAATTGCCAGCCTGGCTCCCCCCAGCATGGCGGCCCACTACCACCAGATATGCAGCCCTTGCTGCTGGACACAGGAGCCTCTGTCCCCTGAGTATCATCTGCCTAATCCCCTAGCCCCTCATCTGCCTAATCCCCTAGCCCTTTATCTCTTCCCCTTTTTCCTTTAGAAGCCCTCTTAGAAGCCCCCTTAGAAGACCCCATGCCGAGCTTTGAAGAAGACCTGCTGGCTGTTTATATATTAAAATTTATTATTAGTTTTACTATTTTTTATCAAATTTCTTGGGGTTGCAAGTCAGGGGCACCTTCCTAGAACACTTCCCAACCATTTGGAATGTTGCCCCGGTTTAAAATATTTTGCTAAAAAATTATAGAGATAAATAAAAAAGAAAAATTTCCCCTATAAAAACCGCGGCCTATAAAAAGGCATGGCTAGCTTTTGTTGTTCCTCGTACCGAGAGTGAAGTCCGTGGGAATTTGTTTGCAAGTGCATGCGCGACTATTTTGCACCTCCGAATAAGCACAACAAAGCATGCATGCAACTGAAAAGTATCAGGCAAGGCAACAGCTCTGTACAATATTACATTAGGCACGTGCGCTTGCCTTTCGCACAATTGGGGTCACGTCCTCCGGCTAGAGAAGATGCATTGATGCTTTTCTACGATGGCCAAAATGGTCAAACCGGAGAATGAGCGATACGTAAATCGTACTTAACTCATGCATGCTACAATGCCTACCATCTTTGCAATCATAGCTAGATACATACACACATAAATTAATACATTTTAAAGCGTACACGTAAAGCAGACATAACATCCAGCAGATAAGAGAGAAGTATGCATATCATTATAAAGCCTTAAGATTTGCACCTCTTGCCGTCATAATTACGCACACCTCTGCCTCGCTGTTTTCGCTCTGATCACCCACTTTGACCACATTTAGGTGCTACAAGCCTAATGAAACAAACACTTCAATCTTAGCTTTGTTGCGTTACCCTTCACAAACATGCATACTGTGCTTAACACACTACATAGATGGACATACCTGTTGCTAGCGCTGGCACCCAGATCCTGCAACTTCCATGCCATGCCTGACTTGCTCTTCAAGACGTGGCACATCTTGTTGCCCACACGAATCAACTGCTTGTATGGGGAATGTGCATTGGGGGTAGTGTTACGTGGATATATGTATTACACAAAGAATAGAAATGGCATCCGTCGGATAAATATTTCAAGCAACGTTTTGCTGGTTTCGAAGCTTTGGAGTAACCCTCCGCGAAAAAACGCGGATGACCTTGCATCTTGGGTTCAAACAGGGAGGTGTCATTTGGGACGTTCAATACGGTAAAATACGCATTATATACGGAATACGCGTATATTACGATCGTATTTTCAAGCAATTCCGGAAGTGCCGGTTTTTGACCAAAAATGGACCCGATTCGCCCCAAAATCACCCAAAACGTTCTCAATTCTTTTCCAATATATGTTATGTTATTATTACATTATATAATAGCACTAAAAGCTCACTGAAAGGCTGTTGCGGGGCGGAAATTGCCTAAAAAGGTCAAAAACGGTAATTTTTGCAATCGTATAATACGGCCCAATTTTTTTAATTTGGTCAAATACGCGTTAAATACGATACGACGAATACGCCAAATGTCACATTTCTGGGTTCAAACCTGGGAAGTTGCGGAAGAGGTAATTTCCCGACCCGCTAAATTTTGACAAGCCCAACTTTCGACAAGCCCAGGGGATGCATACTTAAAAGTGTTAAGTCATTTGCTATGCTGCCTCTGGCGAGTCGACCCTGCACCTGAAACTCTAGCAGGGAGCCTAGTCCCACTCCGAGGACAAAGTTGCCTAGGGGGGAGGAATGTTACGTGGATATATGTATCGCACAAAGAACAGGAATGGGATTTGTCAGATTACCCTTTAAAGCAATGTTTCAGGTAAGAGGAGTTGTGACGTGATGTGTGCAATTTATACGTTTGTGTTTACCATTGCAGAGTGGGATGCGAGGTTACGCTTGGTGTTGCACACGTTGCATTCAAAAAAAATGCATGGGGTTGGCCAAAACCGCATACACTGTTATACTATTGTAGTATAAGTATAAACCGTAAAACCGTATTCCGTACAAAAGGAGAAATTGGTACCCTTCTGATTTTAATCATGATAGCGGATGACAGGCTCATTTGTAGCTCTTGAAGAGCTGCACACCTGTATCCAATTTAGTTATGCCAAACAATCAAAGTTAGAAAAGCTAGGCCTGCCCAAAGCCAAAAAGACCCCAAACTGGCCATTTCCAGTGTAAAAAGAAGCCCAACTCTTCTAACCACCAATAAAACATTGTGATTGATGCAAAACATGCATTAAAAGAAAGTGAGAAGCAAAGGGAGTGCTTAATTAAAAGAGTCGCAAAGAAAAAACTGACCCCAAGGAGCAAAAATGACTTTTCTTGCTAGGATTCCTGAGTCTGGGTGTACAATTCGAAAAACGGTTTTGCACCGTATTTTAATACGGAAGTACAGGACGTATCAGGGTTGGTCAGTTAAAGGTTCAGCCAGCTCTTGGATCTGCAAACGTTTACGCATTTTAACGAATTCCAAAAGTACTATTCTGAGTTCGGTCAAAGTTCGACGAACATTTAATAATTTGTCAGACTTAACAGCATGCGTCTGTCATAATTGCAAGGGACAGCCCCCCCCAGTTTAGTCCCACCCTTTCCTTGCAGTAAAAGTAACATGTACAATGATTTATATATAGAATTTGATCTGTGATCTGTATCAGGCCAGGAAGTTTCCTTGGTCTTTAGGCCAAACTTGTCACACATTTCTGTACTGCTAAGGACATGTACAACGCGGCACTTGCACTGCACTTAAGGTTCTCCTTTTTTTACTCTACAATAATGACATGGTCCCATTCCGTTCCCTTTTTCCCCCTATAATTATTTATAAACAAAAGCAACTAATTGGGAAGATTTGAAGGTGGGGGGAGGAGCCCAAGGGCCCGTTTCCCAAAATTGCACATCGAATCCTTTGAACTGTTTGAGGACTCGAAAACTTCCACAAACTTTATCGAAACCTTGCTCCCAAAAACGAACTGAACAACCCTGATATGTATATACAGAATACGCCGTATAAAACCATCCATTTTTGATACGGAAAATACGGCATACAGGTATGCCTCCTCCCCCCCTCTCTGTATAGTACGGCATACATACCGTACTGTATAATATCTAAATTATACTTATACAGATCTGGCCCACCCTAAATATACAGCCTTGGCATCATTTCAACTTTTGCCAATCTCTAAACATACATAAGCCATGTACACACAACAACACCCACTCTTGCACGTGCAAACCACTGGACTCCATCTCACAAACAAAGTCCTAGTTCACTCACCTGTGCATCTCACACTCCTAGTTCACACACCTGCGCACGTGAGCCTCATCACACACACAAACTCCTAGTTCACTCACCTGTGCACGTGTCTGCTGCAGCTGCTGCACCTGCCACCGCTGCTGCTTTGCATGTGGCTTGGCGCCGCTGCTGTGGGCAGCACTGCCGTTGGTGGTGGACAGCCAAACACGAGACCCACGGTTTACCTTGCTGGCCTGAACACCTCCACGAGCAACACCACCACGGACGGATGCTCCTATTGTGCCTGACCTACAACGTGCCTCCACTCCACTAACACCACCTCCTGCTGCCCGAGGTGACATCCTGACCCACTTTGTGGACTTAGCACACACACCTCCCCTCCCCCCCCCCAACAACAATCCAAGCCCTACCCCTGACCCTGGCGTCCATTTGCGACTCATGCGTCCGGTCACCCTCCCTTCGCCAGCAACACCACCGCTGCCTCCGGCGCTGCCGCTGGCTCCTCCCGCTGCTTCCACTCCCTCCCCCTTTCCTCCCCTCACCCATTTCCTTGAGCCTTTTTGCTGATTGCTACCACTGCACCCATTGCCTGGCCTGGTCAGCCCTGAACCACCCCGGACCTTAGATACCCCTTCCCCTGCCACATGCCCTCCTGAGACAGTGCGTGAATAGCGATGGGATGCATGTTGGAAGGAGGGAGGGGGAGGGGAGCCAAAGAAAACTGACGAACCCCGTACGCCAGGCGTGCTAAGTTTCTGTGCTCCCTGCTTGCTGCGTGAGGACGGGGGTGTGGTGATCTGGGAGGAGGGTTGGGGAGGGTGCAGCATGACTAGCTTGTTGGGGTGACGTGTATGATACAATATGCGTGCACACGCAGAGCCCTGTGTGTGCAGGTGCGTGTAGTGTGTACACGAGTGAGCCATGAAAATGCGATGCCTGCATAGAAAGCCCCATGTAGAACTCAAGTACAAACTACAATATCTGTGACGTAGTCCGTCACGGCTTCTTGCACCCTCCAAAACAAAGACGTAGGTAACCTTGTATCTACCCCATTTACCCATTCATGACAAGCTCAGTGCACGGTAGTGAGTGTGCACACTCAGGTTTGATATTTTAATCAACCACACCACTCACAGTGGGACGGCTGGTCCCTGCACTATGGCTGTTGCTGAGTGCAGCGGTTGTCACTGCCTGTGATGGTGGGTAGGGCTTTGGCGCTGTAGCAAGGGGTGTTGCGGCAGCTGCAGGGTCAGACAGATTGGCTGCAGCAACAGCATTAGCGGCAACAGGAGCAGAAGAAGTGGCATTGGCCTTGTTGGAAGTGCTGGTGGTACATCTATGCCAGGTGGCTTTCATACGTCCCTGCCCTTTCCCACTCTGCTGCTGCTGCTGCTGCTGTTGCTGCTGTTGCTGCTGCTGTTCCCTGCTGGTGGTGTTGCTGCTCGTGCCTCCCCCTTTCTTGCTGGCGTGCAGTGCGAGGGTGGCTGTTGAATGGTGGAGGGGTGCAGATGATGGTCGGGGTAAGGGCACATGTGCTCTTGCAGTCTGGTGATTGTGCAAAACCTGTGGTGCTGCTTGGTGCACAAGAAGCGGTGGCGCTATCGTCGCAGGGTTGTATGCAATTTGAGCTCGTTTGTTGACATGGCTTGTCGAAGGGGGGAAGGTGGAGTGTGGCAAGGATGGTGCCTTGAGGGGGTGAGGTGTTGTGTGACTTGTGTGACTTGCCCTGTGTTGTGAATGATGGGTGGCGTGGACTGTGTTGCTGAGTTGAGCGGCTGCGGGATGGGTGGTGGGAGAGGGGAGGAGCCGCTGCTTTTTGGCCGGCGATTCTGCTGCCGCTGCTGGACCTGGTCTTTGGCTTACTTGAGGGAGGGGCTTGCTAAATGTGAAGGAGCGTTTCAGGGGGTGGTTGCCAGGCCAAGGAGGTGGGTGTTGTGGAGGTCGTGGTGACTGCTTTGATGGCTGTGGGCACGCACAGGAAGGCAAGCAATCGTGCAAGATTGGCGTGTGGACAAGGGTTATTGCTTGACTCATATTACCCGGCAACTGCCTGTTTTTGGTGCCCATGCATGTCCTCTGCATTGCACACGTGAAGTCCTCTACATCGAAAACCAATCAAACTGTATTCCCTACCTGCACCAAAACGAGCTTCCCAGCTGCAGTCCTTGTGTATTGCTGTTGCTGCTGTGTGACATTCGTTGCTGGAGTCTGCGCAAGTGAACTTGCGGGGTGCCTGGCCTGCGGGGCGAGGATATCTGCCTCCTTCCTCCAAGAAAATGGCCTCTTCTCCTCATTCCTGCCGGGTTGGTGGGAATTCATGGGGCTTCATCTGGTTTTGCCACTGTCTATGATGGTAACTCTTTCAAAAACCAAGCATTATAGCGGTCCTTAGCATTGCTATGATATAAATATTATTGTTATTATTATCACGCTCAACGTTTATGTGGACTTTGACCAATTTGACCCTTTCCTCAGTCCTTTCCTCAAGTTGACGTCAGAAGAACTGGAACTTGTGTGGCATGATGATTCAACGGGCCCAAATAAGCTCTTCAACTCTTGTAACAAGGCTGGTGCGCACTCTGGCGCATAACGGTCAGCACTCACATGCACGGATTCACCAACCAAGGATTCACCAACCACACACACACACACACACACACACACACACACATACACACACACATACACACACACACGCACGCACGCACGCATGCACGCTGATGAACACGCTACGCCAAAGAACGCACACACAGCAATGCCTAAACCTGCATACACACATACACGCCAATGAACACACCCCCAGTGACCACAAAGCGTGTGTTCTGGAACCCCACATGGAGGCAGCACGCTGGTCGTAAATGCTAGCATAAATCCGGAATCAAAGGATGGGGAGCTCCAGAAGCAGCTCTTGCTCCTCTCCTCCCTGTGAACTCGAAAATGATGAGGACAAGACGCTGGTATGCTTCTTTATGTACTCGATCAAGCTTGCTGCTACCACTCGAGGCGTGCGCACCCTCGCAACAGGTGAGCAATTCCCAACATACAGTTTTTTTTCATGCTTTACACACAGTCGGGTCTGCTTAGCTTGATGTTTGGTCAAACGTGCACATCCTAACATATTGGCTACCTCTGAGCAAGTGCAGTTGAATTCAGTCGAATGCAGCGACTTCAACCACACGCACAAACACTTGCACGGATGCGTTTGAACTCTTTGATGAGTCATGCGTGCTTGCTTGTATTCACCTACTAACAACCCCGCAAAGACTCCCTAACCATGCTTTACTCCTGCACATAGGTCCTTCCCAGGAAGCCACTCTTTCTGCTGCCCAGCAGCGCCAGCGGCAGCCCTCCACACCAGCGACTCGGTTAGTCAGATTGCACAAAGCTCACTGAATCTTTTCTTGCCAGCTGCTCATGAGATGTTCACCTTAATTACAAAAACTCACTCCAACAGCATAGCTTTTGGGTCTAAACATTGGACTCATTCAAACTGGTGCTCACAGATCAGATCGCAGGACTTTTGCCAGTAGCCCCATTCCTCCCAGCTGCCTGTTTCCTTCAGCATGTGCTGTGTTTCCACAGGGTGTTTATATATGGTCTCTCGGGAAGGTTTTGTTGTTAAATCCATTGCATTGCCGCACGATTCATAAGAAACAAAGCATTACTTGTTTCATCATCACCGCTAATCGGTGATGAGCACTTGTGCTACCAACATGGTGGCAGTGTAGAGCACCGTCTTTACTTACCGTGTCCATGCACAGGAAGCCCTCCCCCCCCACTATCACCACCATCACCTACTGCCCCACCAAAAGGCGCTTGTACTATGGCCAGAGTAACGGGGAACTCTGCTTCTGGCCCTTGACGGAAGGAGGCACCGGCACTAGCCGCTACGTAGGATCTCACAAGGTACAAATTGTGGAAGAACAGTTGCACAGTGTTACGTGGTAACTCCTATAGCGCTACGCAGCCTCACACGGGGTGCTTTAATTAAGAAATAAATAAGCAAGTGGCAGGTAGAAAAGAGAAAAAGAATCGGATCAAGTATAATTATCGCGTTGTCTCATATTGTGTGACCATTTCCCACGGCAACTAAGGCTTGATTCATGCATGCTAATGTTTATTTTTTACGTGCAACTGATGCTGGAGTAGCACACATGGCTAGGGTTGGCCAGAACCATATATATACGTTTTATATACGGTGTTTTTGGCAGGGGAATCACCAAATATACGGTCATATACAATGTATATATACAATTCTGTCCAACCCTACACAAAGTTGTAAATCATGTGTACTAGCAGAGCTCGTGTTGACATTGCTTACAAAGCCACGTAAGCAGCTGGACACCGGCAACATCAATCTTGTCCCTCCACTACACACCATGTGCATGCATCCTTACATAGGATAATAAGTAAACAAATGTAGGATGCTTCAACTCTTTGGCTCCTCATTTTTACTTCACGTCGCAGGGTCCCATATCCTGCATCTGTATTCCCCCAACCCGTGGCAACGAGCGCAGTGGACTTGCAGACAGTGGCTTGTTCCTGTCAGGGGCGGTGGGCGGAGACATCAAGATTTGGGACTACCAGGTGTGGCATGCTCTGTAATACAACTGTGTACACTTGCACGTGCGTGCAAAGAGGCATATGGGGTCGTATTTGTCCAGGCAGTAGGGTTCACTAAAACCTGGGATTATAAAATTATGCTGGTGCTGTGTAATTTTATGTCAAAATACAAGAGCTTACGCTAAGAAAGCCTTACGCCATATTTGTACAGTTGGTATGATTGAAGCAACTAGTATTTCTAGTGTCTGCGGCACAGATGTTAGGTCCTTAAATTGGCATTTGTAAAGTTTGGTGTCTAGAAAGCTGCTGCGCAATGGTCTGGCTCACTCAGTGCTTAGCGCCCTCGCCAGTTTCTTGCAAGCTTTGTGTATAAGGATTGGTAAGGGCAAGCTTAAAAACCCTTAAGCTTTAAAAGCATATAGGGTATGCAACAAGAGTACGGTGTAGGGTATGCAGCAAAAGTAGGGTATGCAACAAGAAGAGGGTATGAAACAAGAGTAGAGTATGCAACATGAGTAGGGTATGCAACAAAAGTAGGGTATGCAACAAGAGTAGAGTATGCACAAGAGTAGGGTATGCAACAAGAGTACGGTGTATGGTATGCAACAAGAGTAGGGTATGCAACAAGAGTAGGGTAGGGTATGCAACAAGAGTAGGGTATGCAACAAGAGTAGGGTATGCAACAAGAGTAGGGTACAACAAGAGTAGGGTATGCAACAAGAGTACAACAAGAGTAGGGTACAACAAGAGTAGGGTACGCAACAAGAGTACAACAAGAGTAGGGTATGCAACAAGAGTACAACAAGAGTAGGGTATGCAACAAGAGTTTAGGGTGTAATGTTTTTGAAAGGCTTCAACATGCCAGCACATTTTTGTTGTTGGTTTATGGATCACATTCATGAAGCGCATGAGCAGGCTCATGAGCAAGGAGTGCTGTGCAATTCACCACCATAGACCACAGCGCTTCACTCACTGCCCTGTGCATCAGCATCTCTTACAGCCTGTTTGTTTATTGTCCGAAGTGGTTCCTTTTCCTTACTTATATGAAAATTGGTGGTCGTCTCCATGCACCCCCCCCCCCCCTCCCCGTCCAAACAGTGCCAACGGTCAACAGTGCCAACAGCCTTCTTACTGCTTGCTTGTAGAACTGCTAAGTGCCAATATCCGACCAGGCCACCAATTGTCCCCATTTTTATTTTGCTATTACTCTTTGTATTGGTCCGCAACTCTGGTGACAAAAACCGGGCTGAACCCCGCAGCTGGTATGGAGCGACAGATTCTTCTGTCTTTTTCCCCTGTGTCCCTTGTGTGAATACCTCCCACTCGCCGGCATTTCCAGTTTCCCTGCCTTAAATTCTACATTGCAGTCAGTTCCCCTGCCCCAAATTCGACATTGCAGCATTGTAATATAACATATATACAATGCTTATATCCTGAAACAGAGGTCGATCGGGTTAACTTCATAAATGCACCTTTTCCCTGCCAAAGTGGGTGTGTATTACGCACCGGGCCCCACAACACCCCCCAGAATGCCAAATTCCCAGCAAATGTCGATGGTGTGGACATAAAATCAAGTATTTTGCATTCAAATGAGGTATAAGGGGCTTTGAATTAGGTGAATAGCTTATTGGCATTGGGTGAATAGCTTAGCTGTTTAAGGTGACTTTGGCGTGGGGACGACCAGGTGTTTAATTGCCTGCGTAGATTTTTCTTTTTTATTGTCAGAAAGGCTCGCGTGAAGCTTATAGCTGAGCTTCACACAGGCACTGCACGTCATCATTCGTGTCTTACCTTTCCTGTATCTGCGTGCAAAACAATGCGTTTTTGCAGGGCAAAGTCACAAAGGAGCCCACAGTCGTGGTGCAGACCCTTTACGGACACAGCGGCACCATCACTTCTCTGTTTGTGCAAGCGGATAGCATTATGAGCAGCAGCACAGACGGTACTGTGCGTGCATGGAGGGCTGTGGAGGGAAGGGCACAGCTGATGTACCCTTGGTATGACCTGCAGGTGTGTGTGAGTGTATGGGGTTTGATACGTGAATGGTGAGTTTTAAGAAGGGGGGAGCAGAGTGTGTGTGTTAGCTAAGCAGACCCGACTGTGTGATGTACCCTTGGTATGACCTGCCTGCTGAAGGAAAGTCATTTAATTTGCAGCAGATATTGCTGGACCATTCACCGCCAAAACCAAGTATCGTACCCGAAAATGACTGTGGGACGTCATTCTGATTTGTTCTCAATTGCTGTGCAATCCATACAGTGGCGTTTGGGCTGGGATGGGCACGCTCTTAGGGTTTAGGGTTTAGGGTTAGGGATAGGGTTAGGGTTAGGGTTTAGGTTAGGGTTTAGGCACATGGCCAGTCTATGGTTTCTGACTTCCTTTAGTGCAGGCGGCCATACAACCTGGAAAGGGTCAGGCACGTCCCATAACTAGGGTTGGCCAAGATTATATATATATACGGTGCATATACGGTATTTTTGGCAGGGAAATTGCCAGATATACAGTCATATACGGTGTACATACACGGTTCTGGCCAACCCTGCCCATGACGCACAGCTACTCATGTGTGTGTACCTACCACAACAATTATTTTAGGCTGTTGTAGCAACAGTAGGGGGCTGGGCGCGCTCCATGACGTACGATCGCTCAAAGGAAGTGGGTGACAACGGGACCTTTTTCTTGTCGGATGAAGAAGGGGCGATCACGCGCATCATCCTCTCCTCTAAATCTTCACCTCAGAGTGAGGGCAGGTAAGTCACTTGCAGCCTGGTACGATAAGCACGGTGCACTTGAAGTTCAGTTAAACTTGGTGGTATCCGCAGTGTACAAAGACACAAGGCTATGGCATGCTACCTTGGATCCTGTGATTTTGTGATCATTTGTTTTTTGCTTGTGCTGATTTTGTGGGTATAAAGCACCTCTTGTTGAATATACTTTAGTGTTCAATCCGGCTAGAAGAATGCAACACTGGGCTGCATGTTTTTTATATGTGCTTTGGATCCTTGACATGCCAGAGGCTGATTGCAAGATGACCAAATTGTATGTGGTGGTCACGTTTTTCTCCGTTCGTTTGCCAGGAATCAAGATGACTTTATATCAATGTACAGCAAATTGCACCACCGCCCATTACAAGCTCTCACACTGTGTGTCGTACCCCACAGCTCCAGCTGTCTATGCTACGTGATAAGCATTCTATGTTTAATGCTTCCCGTCTTTGCTGGTGCTGCCTTATTATTATTCTCTGAGTCTGTACCCAACTGCCTCAATCACAACGTTTGTAGTACCCTTCCGTTTGATCTTGTTGTGACTACTAGTCTTTGGCACTTACATTGTGTACCATGCAGATACAACCGCCTGTGCTTTGTGGTGAACAACCAGCTTCCGAAGGGCGTGCACGTCAGTGGCACTTGCAGCCGCAACTCCTCTGCCATACCTACGTGAGTCCCTTCACTCAAGTGATGTTGACGTATGTGAAGGGGGCGGGGGTGGGGGGATAAGTGTAACATGCTAAGTAAAGTAACATGCTAAGTAAAGTAACATACTAAGTAAAGTAACGTGCTAAGTAAAGCAACATGCTAAGTAAAGTAACATGCTAAGTAAAGTAAGGTTAACTTATCGCTCATTTTCATCCGGTTAACCATTTTGGGTCGCTACGCTACAGGTAGGGGGAGACGACTGTATTGCTGGTAGACTTTAGTCACTGCAGACTTAAGTCACTGAGCCCCAGCAGCTTAGTCACTGCAGACTTTAGTCACTGCAGACTTAAGTCACTGCAGACTTCAGTCATTGCAGACTTAAGTCACTGCAGACTATAGTCACTGAACCCCAGCAGCTTAGTCACTGCAGACTTTAGTCCCTGAACCCCAGCAGCTTAGTCACTGCAGACTTTAGTCACTGAACCCCAGCAGCTTAGTCACTGCGGACTTTAGGAACTCAACCCTAGCAGCTTAGTCACTGCAGACTTTAGTCAATGAACCTCAGCAGCTTTCAAGTGTGATTGCTTCAGCACTTCAGCATGACACAGCTCCATGCTTGTCGATCATGTCTGGGCATTTAGGAGAAGCAGGGATGGGTCATACGGACTTCTAAGACGTTCCATATGGTATAATACGCTATTAATACGCAATATGCGTATAATACGAGAACGTATTTATGCTATTTTGGGGGGTACCCTGGGCTTGCACCAACCACCCTCCAACCACCACGAATTGTCCCCCCAGCCTCCAGAACATTATAACGCCTCCTGGTAAAGACCCTGAGTGGCA